>ERZ773103.1335-NODE-1335-length-26388-cov-35.368815_pt1 | contig 26388 bp, 17 predicted proteins | sample MGYA00511118_ERZ773103 | MGnify/ENA primary metagenome ERZ773103 (study PRJEB29015, sample SAMEA2737821) | human gut metagenome | biome: human gut; feature: human-associated habitat; material: faeces | place: China | collected 2012 ... | reverse complement strand
TCACCTACACGCTGTTCTACACGCTGGCAACCTGGTCCCTCGCTTGGGGCACCAAAACCGTCGAGCAGGGCGGCGGAGACCTTGGTTTCACCAATCGTGAATACCTGCTCATGCTGATGCTCGCCATCTGTGTGTTCGCCGCGTTCATCGTCATCTCCTGCGTGAATGCCGATAAATTCGGCCGCAAGCGCGTGATCGTCATCTCGTCCTGCTGCCTCGTGGCATTCGCGCTGCTCTTCCCGTTCCTGCTTGATCCGTCGGTCGTCGGCCAGCGTAACTTCGCCGCCAACCTGCTGTTCCTATGCATCGGCTTCGCGTTGATGGGCACCGCATTCGGTCCGATCGGCGCGTTCCTGCCGGAGCTGTTCGACGCCAACGTGCGTTATTCCGGCTCCGGCATCGGCTACAACTTGGCCGCCATCGTCGGCGCGGCATTCGTGCCGACCATCGCCACTTGGCTGTCCCACCACTGGGGTGTGCACTCCGTCGGTCTGTACCTCGGCGTGATGGCCGTGTGCTGCCTTGTTGCGGTGCTGAGCTGCAAGGAGACTAAGGATGTTGATTTCACCAAGTGATCAATCGCCAAGTGCCGTTTGACCGGCTATTCAGCGACGTGTCAAGATGACATCGACGGAAGCCTTACTAAAAACGTTTGACGCGAATATAACCACTATGTGAACGTCAGCAACCAATATAAAGAAAGCGGGACTAAAACAGTTCCGCAGGAGAGGCGGGGTGGTTCCTCGGACACAATCCGGGGGAGTAATCTCCTAGGAACCATCGCCCGCTGTGAACAACCGAAACAAGAATTAAATATCGCGAGTTTGTTCGGGAATGCAAGTCCCGAATCGCTATAAAAAGAAAAATAAAGGAGCGCCTATTATGGCAGCAACTATCTGGTACGAGAAGGATGCCGATCTGTCCGTGTTCGATGGCAAGAAGGTGGCCATCCTCGGTTACGGTTCCCAGGGTCACGCCCACGCGCTGAACCTGCGCGATTCCGGTGTGGATGTCGTCGTCGGCCTGCGTCCTACCTCTAAGTCCGTGGAATACGCCAAGGAGCAGGGCCTCGAGGTCAAGCCTGTTGCCGAGGCCGTTGCCGAAGCCGACGTTGTGATGATCCTGCTGCCTGACCAGTACCAGGCCGCCGTGTACAAGAAGGACGTTGAGCCGAACCTGAAGCCGGGCGCTGCTCTGGCTTTCGCTCACGGCTTCAACATCCACTACGGCTACATCAAGCCGTCCGAGGATCATCCGGTGTTCATGGTCGCCCCGAAGGGCCCGGGCCACATCGTTCGTCGTGAGTACGCCGCCGGCCGTGGCGTTCCGGTCGTTGTGGCTGTGGAGCAGGATCCGGATGGCAAGACTTGGCCGCTGTGCCTGGCTTACGCCAAGGCTCTGGGCGCTCTGCGTGCAGGCGCCATCAAGACCACTTTCACCGAGGAGACCGAAACCGATCTGTTCGGTGAGCAGGACGTGCTCATGGGTGGCATCAACCACCTGTGCGATATGGGCTTCGATGTGCTGACCGAGGCTGGCTACCAGCCGGAGATCGCCTACTTCGAGGTGTTCCACGAGCTGAAGATGCTGGTCGACCTGGCCAACGAGGGTGGCCTGAACAAGGCCCGTTGGTCCTGCTCCGACACCGCCCAGTACGGCGATTACACCTCCACGGTCATCACCGAGGAGACCAAGAAGCGCATGCAGTACCAGCTCAAGCGCATTCAGGACGGCTCCTTCGCCAAGGAGTTCATGGATGATCAGGCCGCTGGCGCTCCGAAGTTCAAGGAGCTGCAGGAAGAGTACAGCCACCCGCACCTGGAGACCGTTGGTCCGAAGCTGCGCGCCATGTTCTCTTGGAACAACCAGACGGACGCCGATGCCGATATGGCCGAGTCCTTCAACGGCAAGATCGCTCGTACCCAGGTTCAGTGATTTCGCTGTAGCGGCTGCATGTTAAGGGCCGCTGAATAACGTAGTAGCGCAATATGCGCGAAACGTGTTGGAAGCCACCGTCTCACCGCGGTGGCTTCTTTTTGTTGCCGTGTTGTTTTATGACTGGGATATTTCGTATGCGGGATCGCAGTACTGATTGTCGGGGGAGCCGCACGGCTAGGCGTTGGCCCACTTTGTGGACTCAATGCTTATTTAGGAAGGGACGGGAGTAGGATAGACCCCAGTTTGCAGGACAAAATCCATGCACAAAAACACGCGAATTCATCTGCGAATGGTAGAAACCCGAGCGCCGGGAGGCGTTCACCCCACTACATAAAAAGGAGTGCCAAGTACAATGGCTGCACAAATCTGGTACGAGAACGACGGCGATCTCTCGGTCCTCGAAGGTAAGAAGGTTGCCATCATCGGTTACGGTTCCCAGGGTCACGCTCATGCGTTGAACCTGCGCGATTCCGGTGTGGACGTCGTCGTTGGCCTGCGTCCGACCTCCAAGTCCGTCGAGCACGCCAAGGAGCAGGGTCTGGAAGTCAAGTCCGTTCCGGAAGCTGCTGCTGAGGCCGATATCATCATGATTCTGGCTCCGGATCAGTACCAGCGCACCATTTGGGCCAATGACATCGAGCCGAACATCAAGCCGGGCGCAGCTGTTGCTTTCGCTCACGGCTTCAACATCCACTACGGCTACATCAAGCCGTCCGAGGACCACCCGATCTTCATGGTCGCTCCGAAGGGCCCGGGCCACATCGTTCGTCGTGAGTACGCCAACGGCCGTGGCGTTCCGGTCGTCGTGGCCGTGGAGCAGGATCCGCGCGGCGACGCTTGGGACATCACCCTGGCTTATGCCAAGGCTCTGGGCGCTCTGCGCGCAGGTGCCATCAAGACCACCTTCACCGAGGAGACCGAAACCGATCTGTTCGGCGAGCAGAATGTGCTCATGGGCGGCGTGAACAAGCTCGTTGAAATGGGATTCGAAGTCCTCACCGATGCCGGTTACCAGCCTGAAATCGCCTACTTCGAGGTCTGCCACGAGTTGAAGATGCTCGTCGACCTCATGAACGAGGGCGGTCTGAACAAGGCTCGCTGGTCCTGCTCCGACACCGCCCAGTACGGCGACTACACCAACACCTGCATCGACGAGCACGTACGTGAGCGCATGCAGTACCATCTGCAGCGCATCCAGGACGGCTCCTTCGCCAAGGAGTTCATCGAGGACCAGGATGCTGGCGCTCCGAAGTTCAAGGCTCTGCAGGAAGAGTATGGCAACGTCCGCATCGAGACCGTCGGTCCGAAGCTGCGCGCCATGTTCTCCTGGAACAACGGCAAGGATGACGACGCTGATATGGCCACCTTCACCGGCAAGATCGCCCGTGGCTGATGTGGCTCATTCGGCTAATCGCTGAGTCTTTTACAAGACCGCTGCCCTTACGGGTGGCGGTCTTTTTGTATGTTCTGTCGCATATTGTTCTAGGATAGATATGTACGGTTTCTTACGGTTTTTCTATAGGAAGAGATGTCATGGTCACTGCGACTGGTCCCGCACCTGGTTCTGAAATGACAACGTCGGCTGAACCTACCGAAGACCGTAGCACGTCAGGAGTTCTGCACGTTGCCGCGATTTTCGCCTCGCATATGGTGTTGCAGCGTAACAAGCCCATCGCCGTGTTCGGCGCGCTTGATGCCGATTGCGCCGGACTTGAGGTTTCCGCGGAAATCCGCGATTTCGATGGTTCCGTGATCGTGCAGGCGCATGCGTACGCCTCCAAAGAGATCAAGAACGGTTTTTCACCGTGGCGCGTCATGCTGCCGGCACAGCCCGAAGGTGGCCCTTACACGTTGCGCGTCACCGCAGGCAACGATTTCATCGAATATTATGACGTGCTTATCGGCGAAGTATGGCTGGCCGGCGGTCAAAGCAATATGGAACTTGAATTGCGCAACAGTGAGGACGCCGAGGAAGCCCTCGATAACTGTGCCGATCCGTTACTGCGCTTCTACAATGTGCCGAAAACCGGTGTGATCAATCGCAACGCCGAACATGCGGCAAGCTGGCAGGAATCATCGCCTGAAAATAGTGGCGTAATGAGTGCGGTAGCGTACTATTTTGCGCGAAAACTGCGTGATGAACTTGATTCCGACCTTCCGATCGGCATTATCGACTGTTATATCGGGGGTACGTCGATCAGTTGCTGGACGAGCGAAGATGCACTGAATTCCAGCGAATCCGGGCGCGGCTATCTTGCGCGCTACGAGCAGGCGATCGCAGGTAAAACGCAGGAACAGTTCGATTTGGAGTACGGCGAATGGCAGTCGCGTTCTGATACGTGGAATGCGTCGATCGCAGCCGCCCGCGAAGACGATCCTGATGTGACGTGGGATACGCTGACCCAACAGTATGGCGAATGCCCGTGGCCGCCGCCGATGACGCCGACCTCGCAGTGGCGTCCGTCAGGCGCGTTCCATGCCATGCTGGAGCGCATTGTGCCTTACTCCTTGGCGGGATTCCTATGGTATCAGGGCGAGGAAGACGAGCCGTATTGCGGATCCTACCGTGAGTTGCTGGGCATGATGATTGGTGAATGGCGTGCGCTGTGGAGCGAAAGCCTGCCGTTCCTGATCGTGCAATTGCCGCAGTGGATTGACAAGAAGGTCGACGAGGGTGACGGCGATCCGATGCTGTGGCCGGTGTTGCGCGAGGCCCAGTGGGATGCCGCGCAGTCCATCGACAATGTGTTCGCCATCTGCACTATGGATTGCGGCGAATACAACAACATTCATCCGGTTGATAAACGTACACCGGGCGAGCGTCTAGGCAATTGTGCGCTTCGCCAAGTGTATGGTATGAGCCGTATTCCGGTGTATGGGCCGACTGTGCTGGGTTTCCGCTGCGACGAAGGCGGCCGCGTACGCCTGTTCTTCCGGTACGCGCACGGCCTGCATTTCAGCGGTACTACGCCCGACAGTTTTGGTGACGAGTTCGCCAAGAGCCTGCCTTCGCTGGTGCGTCTGCCGGAACGTTCCGGTTTCGAGCTTGCCGGTGCCGATGGTGTGTTCCATCCGGCCTACGCCGCGATTTTCGTGGATTGCGATATTGACGATCTGGTCAACGCAAAGGTCAACGTGGTCGATTACAACGCCACGGAATTCGGTATTCCGATCAACAGCCGCAGTATCGGCACGATTACGTTGGCCACGCCGGAAGTGCCAGCGCCGGTGATGATGCGCTACGCATGGCGTAGCTGGGGTCCGGCACCGTTGTTTAATGACAATAATCTGCCTGCTCACCCATTCAAGCTGGACCTGACCGATCACACCGACTCTGATCACGCTGAATAATCACGTTAGATAGTTGCGTTGAACGGCTGCGTCACATGATTGTCGATAGTTGACGATGAATAGCGTGCGATTGCTGTGCTTATAGTGTGCTGCAATCGCACGCTTTATATTGCGATTGAAGTCCTGCTGATCGCACGTCAGTCAAATACGAATCAAATACCAGTCAAATAAAAAATCGTTGGAAAATCAACGTTTCTGCGATTTGCGCCACCAAAATCGCAGAAACGAATCAAATAAAATGCGCTGCACTGCGAGCGCATAGGCTATTGCCAGAGGTCCGGGCCGAATGATTCCAGGTATGCGGTCAGTTCGGCGGCCATCTGTTCGTCTTCCGGAACGCGCGGATGGCCATCCGTGCCGCAACCATTGCGTGAATACAAGAAATGTTTTACGTGAAACTCGCCCTCAGTGCCGCGGCCGTTGCCGTGGAAGATGGCGTGGAACTTACCGTCACAGCCAAGAGCTACGTGCGCGACCTGTTCTGCATGGCAGATAAGGTCGACGCGAAGGCTTCGGTGGCCGAGGGCATGGTCTCGCTGCTTCCGGGCGAAAGCGTCGTGCTGCATATCGCCACTGCCGATGCCGCAGCGCTTGCCGCTCCGGGTGCGTTCGCAGCCGCCAACGTGCCGCGTTCCGCCAACGATCCGAAGCGCGAATGGTGAGCTTCCGCGAGTACGCCGTCTACTGAAGCGGTAGAAGAGTGGATAGAGGACTACTGAAATTTCAGTTGACGTGTTCGGTTGAGTAAAAACATAAGTTGAAGCGCCGCCAACCTTAAGAAACGAAAGTGTTGTGAACGCTGACTTTTCAAGAGGTTGGTCGGCGCTTTTACTGTACGATGTAGATGAACCGTTTAAGTTGCGATTTAAGTTAAGAAGAAGGACACGGACATGCCTATTCAAAAAAGCAAGGTGACGATTTTTGACGTTGCCAAGGCTTCGGGAGTCTCTAGTAGCGCCGTTTCGTATGCGCTCAACGGCAAGTCTGGTGTTTCCGATGTGACCCGAGACAAAGTGTTGAAGGTCGCACATGAACTGGGATGGAAGCCGAATGGCGTGGCACAGGCGCTGGCCAAGGCGAAGACGCAGCGCGTGGGTCTAGTGTTGGGTTACGACCCGAAGCTGCTTTCCGTCGAATCCTACATGATGGAACTTATTTCCGGTCTTGGCGCCGAGCTGGAAAAATACGATTATTCTCTGCTGGTACGCATGGCCGTGGGTGAGGACGCGAAGCTTTCGATCATCGATGATTGGATTGCTACTGGCAACGTCGACGCCATGCTGCTCGTCAATGTCGAGCTTGGAGACCCTTGCGTTGCCTTGCTTGAGGAGCATGAGGAGATGCCGGTGCTTGCCATTGCCGATGCCTCCGTGGTCGGCAATCTGCCGAGTCTGTCAAGCGCCGACGCCGATGCCGTGCGCCGAGCGGTGCGATACCTGTATGATCTCGGGCATCGTCAGATCGCCCGCGTCGGCGGTCCCGAATCGCTTGCGCACTCGTATATTCGCGATTCCGCCTTTGCGGACGTCGCTTCCGAGCTGGGCATGCGTTATCGTTGCCTGCACACCGACTACACGCCGGAAACCGGTCGCGAGGCCACGAAGCGCCTGCTGGCGTTCTCTGAGCATCCGACGGCGATCATCTACGACAATGATGTGATGGCGTTGGCTGGCCTTGGCGTGGCAGCTTCGCAAGGCATCAAAGTACCGGAGGAAATCTCCATCATGTCGTGGGATGATTCCCTCATGTGCACCGCGGCGTATCCGAACCTGACCGCCATGGGCCGTGACGTGGTCGATACCGGTAAGCAGGCCGCCGGATTGCTGCTCAAGCTGATCGGCGGCGAGCGTGTGGGGCATCTGATGGAAGGGCCGTACGAATTGCGTGCCCGCGCTTCGACCGGTCCCGCTCCGGCAGCGGAATAAGATGCGATGATGAGTTAATGCGATGATGAATTAAAAAATTGCGATTGCGCATTTGCTGCGCCCCGACAAGGGCAGGATGAAAGCGAGCAGCGAGCCGATCGCGGCGATCGCCGCAAGGGTTACGCCATACAGGATTGCGACGGTGTTGCCGGACTGCTTCGACAGGTACCACAGGTCGAACGGCGCGAGTCCCCAGAACAGCCCGGGAATCGCGGATTGGAAATCAAAATCTGAAATCTGAAATCGTAATCTGAAATCAAAAAGCGCCCGTGCCCCTCGCTTGAGACACGGGCGCATTGTTGCCTTACGACTTCAGGCGCGCTTCTGTGTGATCTGATAGGCGGTGAACAGCACGACCAGCCAAATCACGCCGGCGACCACTGCGATGCGATAGCTTGCGGAGAAGCACATCAGCACCACGACCAGCAGCATGAACGCGATCACCACATACGGCGTCACCTTGGCGAACGGCAGCTTGAACGCAAGTTTGTCAAGTGCTTCCTGGCCCTTCAATCCCTTCAAATCATTCGGACCGTCGCCGGCGGCGACAACGCGACGGAACTTAATTTCCGTAAGCATAATCATGATCCAATTAATCGCAGCGGCAATCGTGGCAATCGACATCAAATAATTGAACGCGAAATCAGGCCACACGAACACCACCACCACGGCGATCGCAATGATGATGGCCGACGTGATCACACCCCCGACCGGAACGCCGCGCTTGTTCAGGCGGCCCAGATACGCGGGCGCATTGCCCTGCTTCGCCAACGAATACAGCATGCGCGAGTTCGCGTACAGGCCGGAGTTGTACACGCTCATCACGGCGGTCAAGCACACGAAATTCAGAATGCCGGCGGCCGCATGCACGCCCACCGAGTCGAAAATCTGCACGAACGGGCTGGAATTGCCGTCGATCGTGCTCCACGGCACCACGGCCATAATCACGCCGAGCGCGCAGATGTAGAACACGAGAATACGCCAGATAATGCCGTTCGTGGCCTTCGGGATGGTGGTGCGCGGATTTTCGGTTTCGCCCGCGGTGATGCCGATGAGCTCGGTGCCGCCGAAGCTGAACATCACCACGACCAGCGCCATCAGCAGGCCGGTCCACGTGCCGTCCGCATTGCGAGACATCAGGCCATGCGGCAGGAATCCGCCGTCAACGGTAAACCAGTTGGCGAACGACGCGCGAATGCCCGAAGCGGTCGGCACATTCGCGATGATCACATACAAACCGCCGAAAATCATGGCAAGCACGGCCACGATCTTGATGATGGCGAACCAGAATTCAAATTCGCCGAACTTGTTCACGCCCATAAGATTCAGCGCCGCGATGGCCACCAGGAACACCGCCGCCGACACCCACTTCGGAATGTTCGGGAACCAGTAATTCACGAACGAGCCAACCACGGCCAACTCCACCATGGCCACGAGCACGTAGTTGAACCAGTAATTCCAGCCGGAAATAAAGCCGGCTCGCTTCGACCAGTACTGCGTGGCGTAATAGCTGAACGCGCCCGCCTTCGGATCCTCGACCGCCATTTCGGACAGGGCGCGCACGATCAGGAAAATCGCCAGACCGCCGATCAGATAGGCGAGCAGAATGGCCGGGCCCGCCAGCTGAATCGACTCGCTGGAACCATAGAACAGGCCGGTGCCGATCGCGCCGCCCAATGCGATCAATTGAATATGACGATTCTTCAAAGACTTGCGCAGCGTCGGCGGAACCGGCACATCGTCGGTTTCGCGCGGTTTCTTCGCAACGGTTGCGTCGCTCATGAATGCTTCCTCTTCTTGGGTGCCTCGGCAATATTCGGCAAATTCGGCAAAAGTTTGCGATCTTGGCGATGTTGCGTTCGGCAGTAGTGGTAGGTGACGCGCCTATGGTTTTTGGCATGGCGCGTCTTCCCCGATTGTAGCTGTAGCGCGTGGATTCGGTTTCATAGTGTTCAATAGTTCGATAGTTCAATAAAATGAAGGTTTTGGGAGCAATGGTTGGTGCTGCTTGAGCGCTACGGGCTGGAGGTCGTCATGGCATTCATCAAAGACATGGTGCGTATGTGGTTGCATGCGTGGAAGCGATTCATCTCCATCGCACTGATCTCGTTGCTGGGCGTCGCCGTGCTTACGGGCATTTACGCGGGTTGCCGAGACGCTTTTCTTGCGACGGATCGTTTTTTCGACACCCAAGGATTGCACGACATTCAGGTGTTGTCGACGGCCGGATTGACCGATGACGATATTGCCGCGCTCCGTAAGATTTCCGGTGTTGCGAAAGTGCAGGGCGAACGTTCGCAAACCGTGACCGTCGATCTGAACGGCAAAAAAACCGTGACCATGCAGGAGATCGGCACGAACGGCATTGACCAGTCGTATTTGCAAAGTGGCCGTATGCCCGAAAAGTCCGGCGAGATCGCGGTGACGCGCAAATTCATCAAGGATTCCGGATATAAAAAGGGCGACCATATTACGGTGACACCGCAGGATTCGGCGTCTTCTTCTGTGTCCGATTCTGGAGAATCGGACACGCAGGATGGCAAACGTGCCGCACGGGTGACCGATTCTGGTGAATCGGACAATCAGGCACCGAGCTTTCCCACCGAACTGACTATTGTGGGCGTGGTGCTTGACCCGCAGGATCTCACCAATCCAGACGGCTATTCGGGTACGAACGCGTTCCGTTCCTCCGCCACCAGCGACTACACGTTCTTTGCGCCGTCCGACGGTGTGACCGGCAGCATGTACACGGCCGTTACCATTCTCGTGAAAGGCGCCGCCGACAAGGACTCGTTCAGTGACGTGTACGACGACACCGTCAGCGAAGTAGCTGACCGCATCGACGGCACGGTGCGAACCAATCGCCAGAAAGCGCGTCATCAGGAACTACTCGACGCTGGAACCAAACAGATCGACGAGGCGAAAGCGCAAGCTGACAAACAGTTCGCCGCAGCGCAACAGCAGATCGACAGCAATCGCAGTCAGCTCAACCAGCAAATCGACCAAATCGTCAATATGCAGGCGGGCACGGCTGCAGGGTCCCTCGACGAAACAACCCGTGAAACACTGCGTGAAACGGTAATTGCCGCAAGCCCGCAATTAGCGGAAGCCAAAGCGCAACTCGACCAGGCGCAATCGCAATTGGACCAGCAGAAAAAAGACACCGAACGGACACTGCAATCCAAGCAAAACGAGCTGGAAGACAGCATTCCGCAAGTGCGTTGGTATGTGCAGGACCGGTCGCAAATCGGCGGATTCAGCTCGCTGAAATCTGATCTGGAATCCATCCAATCGCTGGGCAACGCATTCCCGATCGTGTTCTTGCTCGTGGCGGTGATGATGAGTCTGACCGCCATGGCGCGCATGGTCGAAGAGGATCGCGGGCTGATCGGCACATACACAGGGCTCGGCTACGGGCGTCTTGCGGTCGCCTCACGATACCTGTTGTTCGCGCTGTTCGCCTGCCTGATCGGCGGTGGACTCGGCCTGATCGCAGGCTTCCTTGGCATTCCGGCGTTCCTGCTCGTCGTATTGCGAGGCTTGTATGTGATGCCGGACGTACGCTTGGCATACGACTGGCTGTACGGAACGGCCGGAGTCGCGCTGTTCGTGGTCGGCGTGCTTGCCGCAACCGTGTATGCGTGCGCGCAGGAAATGCGACAGAAGCCGGCCAGTCTCATGCGTCCGAAAGCGCCGCGTGCAGGATCGCGCATTCTACTGGAGCGTATCAAGCCGTTGTGGAATCGCATGAGCTTTCTCGGCAAAGTCACGGCGCGCAACATTTTCCGTTTCAAATCGCGTCTGATCATGACGGTCGGCGGCGTGGCCGGCTGCACCGCGCTGATTGTGTGCGGACTTGCGATCAACGACACCGTTGCCGCATTGGGCGCGAAACAGTATCAGGACGTGTATCAGTACGATTTGATGGTGGTCGCGAACGATGATGACGCTGATGCGATGCGGCAGAAAGTCGCTTCGGATGGTCGCGTCACGTCGAGCATGGACGTGCGCGTTGAATCGGGTGATTTGACCGGCGATTCGGGGAGCGAAAGCATTCAGCTGGTTGCCGTGCCCGACAGTGAACGCAGCGAGTTCGGCAAGATGGTCACGTTGCAGCCGGTGCGCTCCAGTTGGGTGGATGGTGCGAAGTCGTTGTTCAGCGGGAAGTCCAGAGCGTCTTCCTCTGCGTCTTCGGTGTCCGATTCTGGAGAATCGGACAACCAGACGGGTAAAAACGGGTCCCAGATGTCCGATTCTGGAGAATCGGACGCGAATGGTACCTCCGGTACGAAGGGCGCGGTAAGTCTGGGCGATGACGGCGTGATCGTATCGCAGTCCGCGGCAAGCGCGATGGGCGTCAAAGCGGGCGGTATGGTAACGCTGACCAACGGTGACGATATGCAGGCCGAAGCGCATGTCAGCGCGGTGATCCGCAGTGTGATCGGATCGGACGTGTATGTGAGCGAAACCTATTATCGCCAGCTGTTCGATACTGCTGCATCCGGCACGTCTTCCGCATCTTCCGCGTCCGATTCTGGAGAATCGGACAATCAAAACGGCGAATCCGGTACCTCGAATGGCGCATCGTCAAACGGCCAACAATTGGTGTGGAACGCCATGTATGCGAAGCTCAAAGGTTCAGGCGAATCCCAGGCCGCCTATGCGGAAAAGCTGGAAGACGACGATGCGGTCATGAAAGCCGTGAGCTGCGCGCACATGGCGGAAAGCTTCAAATTCGACCTGATGGGCGCGGTGGTCGCGCTGATCGTGGCGCTCGCGGGCGGGCTCGCGCTAGTGGTGCTGTTCACTCTCGCCAACACCAACGTATCAGAACGTGAACGCGAGATGGCCACACTTAAGGTGCTTGGCTTCTTCGACAAGGAAGTGCATCATTACGTAAATCGCGAAATGATGGTGCTCACCATGATGGGCGTGGTGTTGGGCTTGCCGCTCGGACGTTTCGTCGGCGGATTGCTGACGGCCGCGTTGAACATGCCCGCACTGTATTTCGAAGTGGAATGTAAGCCGTTGAGCTATGTGATCGCGGCTGTCGCGACCATGGCGTTCGCGCTACTTGTGCAGCTGCTCGTCAACCCTGTACTCGACCGCATCGACCCGATCAGTTCGCTCAAGTCCGTCGAATAGTCGCATGCATGGTTGTCCGTTTCTCCAGAATCGGACAAGTAATGCGGCGAAAGTGCCCTGTGGTTGTCCGTTTCTCCAGAATCGGACACTTAGAGTGCCGGAAAGGCTCGGATTCGCGTTTCAGTTCTTCGGATAACGGTAGTTGTGTGGCAGTTGCGTGGTGAGCTGCGGGTCCAGGCCGAGTTCCTTCAACTGCCGGTCGATTTCGCGGCGCGCACGTTTCACAAGTTCGGCTCGATATTCATCGCCATGTCCGGCATTGCTATGTGCCGCATCGCCATGTCCCATCGTTCCCATCTTCTCCAGTGCGTCCAATGTTTCCGCCATACGCTTGAGCCGGTCCTGATGGTGCAGCAGCGCGCGCACCTGCGCATGTTCGTGCACGATCGTCCGCCAATCGGATGGTGTGTGTGCAATCTCCCGAACCGCGGTGACCGGATGTACGTCGGCCACCTGATATGTGATCGAGCCAAGCAGCGGCATTAGGAACACCGTAATCGCGCCGGCTGCGACCAGTGTTGACGCGGTGTCGCCTTGCATGGTGCCGACCTTCACCGCCAGTGACGTGACGGCGACGATGATCGGCAGCGCGGTCGTGCAATACAGCGCTACGGTGACGCGATGATGCGATGACAGCGGATTCTTGCGTTTGTCGAGCGATAACGCAACATATACGGGCACCGCGCGAATCAGCATGAGCATTACGATGAACGCGACGAGCAGCGCGGGTCGGCCTGCCACGGCGCGCACGTTGATCGCGGCTCCTGACACCACGAAAAACACAGGAATAAGGAATCCGTAGCCGACGCCTTCCAGTTTCATTTCCAGCGACTTGCTGCCGTCGGGGATGATGTAACGCAGGATGAAGCCTGCGGCGAACGCGCCGAGCACCGCGTCAAGTTCGAACAGTGCAGAAATGGTGACAAGGAAGATGAGCAGGAATGTGGTCAGTCGCATGAGCGTTTGCGATGACGTGTTCGCATTTTCCGTAAGGAAACGGTACAGGCGATGGCCGGTTCTCAGTGCTTTCGTAGGTAGCATCGCGCACAGTAGGCAGATGGCAAGGAACGCGCCGAGCACGAGCATGGTTTGCCAGCCGGTTCGGGTGGATAGCAGGATGGCCATGGCAAGGATTGGGCCGAGTTCGCCCCATGTTCCGTACGAGATGATGGCGTCGCCGATGGGGGTGCCTTCGAGGTTGCGTTCCTTGAGAATCGGCATGAGTGTGCCGAGAGCGGTGGTGGTAAGTGCTATTACCGTGGCGATGCCGTTGATGCCTTGCTTTGCGAAGAATGGAAGCAGGGTCACGACGAGTCCGGCGAGCCCCAAGGTGATGATCCATGTGACAAGGCCGACTTTGCCTTGATGCCCGGCGAGTCGTTTTGGGTCGATTTCGTAGCCGGCGAGCAGGAATAGGAACGCCATGCCGAGCTCGCTCAAGAGTTTCACGGCGTCGTTCACCTCGATTACGCCCAGTCCGTACGGACCGAGTGCGGCTCCGGTGACGAGCAGCAGCACGGTTTGTGGAATGAACCTTCCTGGAATCAGCTGCGCCACAATCGGGCTGACGGCCGTCACCGCCATGATGATAGTCAATGAAACGAGCTCTTGCGTCATGTTTCTAGCCTAGTGAGTCTGCATGACGGTGTTCAAGGACGTGATGCCCCATGATGAGCCAAAGGGCACTCTGGGGCAAGGTTAAGTTTTTGTAAATTTTATGGGGGGGGGGTAATTCTATGAGCGTTACTATCTGTGCAAAATGGCGGAACTGTTTTGTTTTGAAGATGGAACTCCTTCTTTTCATTGGGGGAAGGGTGGGCTTTATTCGAGGGTTTTAACGAGGGTGCCAATGGGAAAGCTCCGATACGATTCTGAACCAAGCTGTTTAGGCAATATAGGGGGAGGGAAGAATGGTTGATGGAAAATTCACCGCAAAGGAGCGCGCGTATTTGGCCAGCCTTCCCGCAGTGGAAAGCGTGAGCGCGTCGCATATCCGGTATGCCGACAGTTTCCGCATCGAAGTCATGTGCAGATACAATGCGGGCGAATCGCCGGCCGCCATCTTCCGCGAGGCGGGTCTCGACCCGAAACTCATCGGATACAAACGCATTGAGCGGTGCATTGCACGCTGGAAAAAGCAGGAGGAACGAGACCGCCGCAACAGCAAGCGGGTGGACCGCGACGACCTGCGCGTCATTCGGCATCATGATCTTATGCGCGATGATGCGCAATCGTCGGCAACGGAATCGCAGGATGCGCTTTCGAAGCTCGCCCAAGCGCAACTCATCATCAACCAATGCGACGAATTGATCGCGAAACAGGCGTTGCGCATCGACGAACTGGAACGTGTGCTGCGAAAGCTTGTCGGGTGACGGCACGGTTGCGTGAGATGGAGGAAACGGCGGAATGGCATGACGGTCGTTGGCCGTCACCCGAAGAGGCTCCGATGGGTGGTCGACTTTCGTTGGAAAGTCGCTTTCCGTCGTTCGAAGAGGCGATTGACGTTGCCGACGAAATGCGTCAACGACGTCACGCTCGCGGCAAAACGCTGGCGATGCGTGCGATTGCGGCGCTGTTGATTGTCGCTGCGATCTGTATTGGCGGTTTTCCGGCGATGTTGCAGTATCGGTCGGCGCGTGATCTGTCGGGAACGTCGGTAAGATCCGCGCAGACGGTTGCGGGCTGGCCGTATCCGCAGGCGGATGACGCGTTCGCCGCGGCCCAGGACTATAACAAGCGGCTTGCGGAATCCGGACAGCCGATTTTGGGTGAGGCGAAGGATCCGTTCGCTGATGTGCGCGGAGGATCGCGTGCCAGTGTGTCCGATTCTGGTGAATCGGACAATGAAGCGGGTGAAAGTGGACCACAGTTGTCCGATTCTGGTGAATCGGACAATCAGAGTGGTGCGGGTACAGGCGCGGACGCCGGTTCCGCGGACGCTGGTTCCGCAAGCGCCAGTTCGGCGGACGCGGAGTACCGGAGTCTGTTGGATTCCGGCGGTGGCGTGATGGGTACGATTCGCATTCCGAAAATTTCCGTGAGACTGCCGATCTACCATGGCACCTCCGAATCGGCGCTCGCTTCGGGCGCGGGCCACCTGTACGGCAGCAGCCTGCCAGTCGGCGGCAAGAGCACGCATGCGGTGCTCACCGGGCATCGCGGACTGGTCGAGGCGGCCATGTTCACGCGGCTCGATGAAATGCGTGTCGGCGACTACTTCTACATCGAAGTGATGGGTCGAACGCTCGGCTATCAGGTGGACCGTATCACGGTGATCGAGCCGAACGACACGTCGCAGCTGAAAATCGTGCCTGGTGAGGATCGCGTGACCCTGATGACCTGCACGCCGTATGGCGTCAACACGCACCGTCTGCTGGTTTCGGCCACACGTTCCGCCATTCCAGATGAGATTCCCGCCGAAAACGACGCGGTGAAGGATGCCCGCGCGATTGGTGCGATCACAGGTATTGCGACTCTCGTAGTGGGCGTGTTGTTGGTTTGGTTGCGACGCAAGCCGTGGCATATTCGCAGGCATGCTGCTTGGTGGCCGAAGCGCGGCTGATTCGGTTACTGCATGAAGGCGTGTCTGACATGCAATTTGAATATAAAAGTTGTGGTTGGCGAATAGAGCATGCGTGATTGCCATTATTGACTAATGGTTACGAAAGTGTGAAGAAGCGTCATTGCAGTGATTATCCCATCGTTTCTTCGCGATAACGTCGGGTGCTCTTCGTGGGTGACTTGTGTTGCGATTCAGCAATTTCCATCGATTGTGCGATACCCGACTTTCCCGCACTTAGGGTGTACGCATGGCAGTCCCTTTTCCTCTAGCTTCCAGAGTTGAAGTACTGTCAGGATTTTCCGGGCACGTAGAAGATGTTGCGAATCTTGGCATGAAGAGAGGTTGCGCGTCGTGAGACGTGTGATTGCACAGGATTTAAGGGGATGCTCATGAGGCATGCACATGAATATGAGGCGAAGCCCAGGGGAGGACTTGCAAAACGTATAGTGGCTGTGCTCGCATCGGTCGCCATGCTGGGCGGCATGGGTTATGCCACCACCTCCGCCGCGCTTGCGGAAGATACGCCGACCACTGTGGAAACCACCACGGACCAGAGCGTGACCACTGCTAACGAAACGACCGGTGACGGTAACGCCACGGATAACGCGGGCACTGACAATGCGGGCGATACTTCCGTCGACCCTACGGGCACTGAATCCGATACCAACACTGGTACGGATACCGGCGTAAACACGGCGAATGCGGCAAATGCCGGAGATGCTACATCTTCGGATACGAACTCGCAGACTGATACCGCTTCGCAGCCCGATCCGCAAACTGTCAACGCCGAGCAAAATAGCCCTTCCGTAGTGGCGGATGTTACTGATTCCAACTGTATTTACGCTGGAACGAATGCTTTGCAGCGCGTGTGTTGGCTTGATATGTCCAAGTTCGACTCAAATGCCGCCAAAAAAGACGCCGGCCAAAAAATGACCGTGAATCTCGGCGGTGGCCTGACCATGTCATTTACCGCGCGTTATTCCGGCAATCGTACGGTCGTCGCCAGTGGAGTGCCAACGTGGGATGAGCGTACATACCAAGGTGAAGCTGGACATCACGCAATCTTCGGTGTTGAGGGATATTCTGATTTCCCAGCCGGAAGCAAGCCCGCGCTATATCAAAACGATGGATATCAGAACGATTCGAGGATACAGCTTTCAAAGATCACCATTGCTAAAGACGGTCAGAACGTAACTAATCTGCAGTATTCGTTCGTTATGGCGGATGCGGAAAGCACTAACAAAGACGAGCAAATGGTGTACGCCTCCAGTTCCGCGATTACGCAACTGGGATCTTATCCAACAGACGGTAGCAATTACAGTTTCTGTAAGCCGCAATTTTCGACTGACAATCAAACCATAACTTGCACGGGTAAGGATGGAGACAGCGTACCTCAAGGCATTCGTCTGTATACAACGTCCACTCCAACTCAGGTTTCCATTGAGATGAAGAACAGTGGTTATGGCTCAAGGCAGGGTGCGGCGTTCGGCGTTATTTTCTCGCAGGCTGTTGCGAAGATCACCGTCAATGGCGATACGAGCGCAACATTTAATGCTGGTGTTTTGGGCGAAACTGGAAGTCTTGAATCGGGTGTGATCTCGTCAGGAACCAGGGAAAGCGGCACCTTGCCAATCCTCGCCGCCGCCGGTGAAAAGAAAACGGTTCGTTTCTACCTGACAAGCACCACGACGGACTGGTCTAAGTATGACGTAGCATTCGAAGGCACTGACAATGGCAAGGTTGTTTCCGGCCTTGCGATTCAGACAGATGAATATGGACATCGTTACGTTGACATGACTGTTGCGGCCGATCATACGGTGCAAGGTTACTTTACGGTGACTGCCAAGCCTGATCCGCTTGGAGTGCCGGAACATCATAAGACCATCGCCAAGAAGAAGGGTGCCAACGATACGTACACGTTGAACCTCAACGTGACGGGCAAGCGATCCAGCACTTCGCAAACCGTCTCCCAGCCAGTCGACATCGCACTAGTGCTCGATGTGTCTGGTTCGATGAGTGAAACAATGGGCGAGACGACAAAACTTGCTGCATTGAAGAAGGCTGCGAAGGAATTCTTGACGAATACCGCTAATAAGAACGCAGCTATTGCCGATAATGGCAACAAGATTAGAGTCTCGCTGGTTAAGTTTGCTTCGACGAAGCGCGACACAACTGGCAATGACCGTTACGATTCGTGGGACGGAAAGCGGAATTATACGCAGATTGTCAATAATTTAACTGACAATATGAACACTCTGAGCGCAAGTGTCGATGCGTTACAAGCGGGAGGTGCTACACGGGCCGATTACGGTTTGGAAAAGGCTAATGCTGTGCTGGCTGGTGCTCGTGCAAATGCTAAAAAAGTGGTGGTATTCTTCACCGATGGAGAACCGAACTCTCATAGTGGATTTGACGGTGGTGTCGCTAATACGGCAGTGAAGAATGCGAAAACGCTGAAGGATTCGGGAACTACCATCTACAGTGTCGGCGTATTCTCAAAGGCTGATCCTTCGGATACTTCTGGAAAATTCAATGCGTATATGAACGCTGTTTCCAGCAACTATCCGAATGCCACGACGTACAGGAACCTTGGCACAAGGGTTGACGGTGGCAACTACTACATGATTGCGTCGAACTCAGAAGGACTGTCGAAGGTTTTCGAAGACATTCAGCAAACCATTACGAGCACCAACGGATATACCGGCGTGACCATTCAGGATACGCTGTCGAAATATGCTGAATTTGCTGATGACGATCCTGAAAAAACCGCAAAAGTGGTTACCAATGATGGCACTACCGTAACTGCGCAATGGAATATCAAGGTGAATGGTAATACGATTATCGCATCGCCGAAGAGCACGGAGCCACTTCCTGACGGTGTGACTTACACGCTGCAGTTCGATATCAAGCCTACGCAGACGGCATATAACGAGTATGCGGCGAACAAGAACGACGGTCAGGATGGCTATAACAACGTGATTGGTAGTGCAGGTTCTGACGCTGCCGATAATGCCACGTCTGCAGGTAAGCCTGGTTTCTATACCAACGACAGCGCATGCTTGGCCTACTCGGGTGACGGTGAAACGCACGCCTGCGGTGATACGCCTTATGTGGAACAGCCTGTCGATCAGGTCAAGACCGGTGCCATCACAGTGCAGAAGAAGTGGGCTGATGCTGATGGCAAGGCGAGCTCAGAAGGCAATCCTGGATCGGTGACGTTTACACTGAAGATCGACGGAAACAATTCGGAACGCAAAGTTACGGCAAGGGCTAATACGGAGTGGAAGGCAACTTTCGAAAACCTGGCTCCCGGTCACACTTATGAGGTGGTCGAAGAGGCTGTTACAGGCTACGAAACTTCTTACGAGAGTCAAAAAGTGACAATCACTGCCGACGAGCTGTGGAAAGCCAATTCCGACGCGAATACGGCTGACAATGTGAAGGAGTGGAACGTCACTGTCACCAACACTCACAAGAAATCGACTCTGGCTGAAGGTTCGATCAAGGTGGCCAAGAGCATCAGCGGTCGTGAATGGAAGAAAGATGACTCCTTCAACTTCACCATTGCCGGCTCTGACCCAGCCCAGAACGCTCCATTGCCCGATTCAGCTTCCGTCACGATCAATGCGAATACCGCAAATCACGAGGCGAGCTTCGGCAAGATCGTATACAAGACCGATGGCACCTACACCTACACGGTGAAGGAAACCAAGCCCACCAACGCCATTGCCGGCCTGCACTATTCCCTGGCGGAATACACGGTAACCGTGACGGTTCCTGCCGATATGGGCACGCCAACAGTGAGCATCAAGCAAGTCAAGGACGACAACGGCAAGACTGTTGATAATCAGTCTGCGAATGTCGCCAAATTCACCAATACGTATGTGGCGGTGTCGGCGTTGCCGTTGACGGGCGGAACCACGGATCGTCAATGGCTGCTGGTTGGTGGGTCGATCGGCGGACTCGCAGTACTGCTGGTTGGCGCGGCTGGCATCTGGAACAGCAAGAAACGTCTCGTCTGAGATGGTTCCTCGGGCTGGGCTGCCCCTACCAACCTTCGCAGGGCAGTCCAGCCGTGCATCACAAATTTTGTGGATCCAGAGCATGTTGGGCTTCGGATCCCGTCAGCAAAAACAAACACAACATCAACAACACAAGGAGAGGGGATTCTCATGAAGATGAGGAAACTTTTCGCAGGCATCGCCGCCGCTGCGACGTTGCTGGGCGGCATGGCTCTGGGCGCGGCCAGCGCACAGGCTGACGGCAGCGGCACTGTCGTCAAGAGTGGTGTGAATTTCACATTCACTGCTCAGAACGCCAAGCAGCTGACCAATCGTAGTCTGAACGCCTACAAGATCGCCGATTATGTGCAGTACGGCACTGATGATAATGCAACGTACGGTGTGCAGACTGCCGGCACGGTGACGGATAACTCCGGCATCAAGGCTGCGCTCGAAGCTGCTGTTGCAGGCACTAATAAGACGGTTCCGACCGATGGCGGCGATCTGATGGCTTGGGCGCTCGCCGAAGGCGTGCTGTCTGTGGACAATTCTGCAGATGGTGCATGGAATAATAGCGCTTCCCGTAAGTTTGTGGAATCGCTGAAGACCACGACTGACAAGCTTGGTACCGCAGAAGAGGTTGATTTGGGTGCTGCCGCTAATGGCACTTCCGCTACTGTGACGCTCCCTGCAGGCCTGTACCTGTTTGTGGACGCGGATTACTCGGTTGGCACCAATGGAGCTGCCACTCCGTCTATCGCAATCCTCGTTGGCTCCGGTAACGTTAAGGATGGCGTGCTGAATCCGCTCACTGAGGCAACTGTGACCATTAAGAACCAGACCACCACTGTGAGCAAGACGGTGAGCGCTGCAACCGCTTCCGCCGGCCAGACGGTGACTTACACCATTACGAGCAAGGTGCCGCAGAACACGCAGTACTACAGCGATTACGCCTACACCTACACGGATACCCCGAGCGCTGGCCAGACCGTGAATCTCAACTCCCTTAAGGTGAAGGTTGCTAACGCCGAACTGAAGAAGGATACGGATTACACCGTGACCGGGGGCGCTAATGGCCAACCTTTCACTGTTGCCATCCGCTCCATCCAGACGCAGCGCGCAGGCGCAGAGATCGCTGTGACCTACAATGCCACTGTTACCAGTGAGGAAGCCGCCGGCAGCAAGGCCGTGACTAATACGGTTGTGCTCTCCGACAATGGTGCTGAAGCTACTGACAGCACTACCATCACCAACGGTCAGTTCTCCTTCACCAAGACCGACGCCCAGGGCAATGCTCTGGCCGGTGCTAAGTTTGAGATCGAAGGACAGAACGGTGCCTCGACTCCGTCCACTGCTACTGCGACTTCCGAGTCAAATGGAACGGTGACTTTCAAGGGTCTTGCGGACGGTACTTACAAGGTCACCGAGACCGAGGTTCCTGCAGGCTTCCAGCCGAATCTCAAAGCTGCATTTACCGTTACCATTACGAACGGTAAGGCCGTCAAGTATACAGGTGCCGATATCTGGGGCTTGGCTCCGAGCACTGAGGTCTCCGATAACTACACGTACAAGGTCAAGAACGTGAAGAACGTCACCCAGCTGCCGCTTACCGGTGCTGCGGGCACGACCCTCTTCACCGTGGTGGCGCTGCTCGTGGCAGGTGCCGGCGTTACCGTCGCACTCAAGTCGCGCCAGCGCGTGCGCTGATATGCGCTCAATCGCTGAAACAATAAGCGAAAAAAACGAAATAAGCGGGCATTCGCGGAAACCATCCGTGGATGCCCGCTTATCGTGCCTTTCCATACTTTTTAGGGGTGAAGGTTTTGCACGGGGCAATACGGGATCGAAGCGGGTGAAATCCGGTACCAAACGGCGAAATCCGGCATGAAAAAGGTATCCGCAGGTGGCGAGTAGGTGGCAAAACAGGCGTCAACCAAAGCAATCATACAGGGGTTGCAGGTGGGGGCATCTCACGACAATGGCACCCTACAATCGCAAGCACATCCATGAAAACAGTGGAAAGGCGGGTGTCATGGCACGAGGTGGGGGAGCGTTCAGCGACGAGGAAATCCAACTATTGCGCGGACTGCCAGCGGTCGCCAACGTAACGCGCAATCGCATCACCTACGCCGATTCGTTCAAGCAAGTGTGCACCATCCGCTACTTGACAGGCGAATCGCCAACCAAAATCTTCCGGGAAGCGGGACTTCCGCCGGATCTCATCGGATACAAGCGCATCGAACGGTGTGTGGATCGTTGGAAAACGTCGGCCATCAAATCCGTGACCGGCAGCGGCAACATGAGCGACAGCGAGATCATCGCGCAACTCGTCAACCGGTATGAGCATGCGTTCGTGATGAGGCGCAACCTCGATAGCATCACCAACAGGACGATGGAACATATTCCCGTCAAAGCGCAAGGCGACGACGGCATCGACGTGGGAACCGCGAGCATCATCATCAAACAGCAGGCGCGCCGTATCGACGAACTGGAGCGCGCGAACGCCGAACTGCGCGGGCAAATCGCCGCCACCGCCTGACCCAGACCATCGTTATGCCGCGTAAGTGTCTGATTCTGCAGAATCGGACAAGTACACAGGCAAAAACGGGTCTCAGTTGTCCGTTTCTGGTGAATCGGACAAGTAATGCGGCGAACGTGCGTTGCGGATGTCCGTTTCTCCAGAATCGGACAACTGGAGTACTGAAAGTGTGCTGTGGATGTCCGTTTCTGCAGAATCAGACAAGCGAGGCGCGATTTGTGTCGGACAGTTGGGCGTATCTCACTTATATGGCAGATTTGCTCATGCGTCATGAGCCATTTCGCTTATATATGGCAGTCAGCCTGCGGAAATACGCCCAAAACGTACCCCCCCCTTAAGTGGTGTTTTGCCGTGAGCAAGTGCCATATAAAAGCGAGAAAGTAGCGGTCAACCTCGTGAATCTGCCATATATAGGCGAGATAGGGCGGCAGGGGGTATGGCGAGGCGAAAATACGGGAATAAGGTGGTCGGCTGGGCACGGTTGACCACAAACGGGATGCGCCAGTGCCGCAAAATCTGCGTACGTGCCCAAAAACAAAGCTTCGGCGGGCGCAATGTGCGGTTCGCGGGGTAGGGTAGTGAACATTATGACTTCCGAGAACACCAATTCCGCGGGCTCAAGCGCCGCGCACATCAAATCCGTCGAAAGCCTCGACCAAAGCAATGAAATGGAGCGAGGCCTGAAAAACCGCCATGTCCAGTTTATCGCCATCGGCGGCACCATCGGCACCGGCCTGTTCCTAGGCTCCGGCAAGTCGATCGCACTGACCGGCCCGAGCATCATTTTCGTGTATATCGGCGTTGGCCTGATTATGTTCCTGCTGATGCGTGCCATCGGCGAAATGATGTACAGCGATCCTAGCCAGCACACGTTCATCAACTTCATCACGCGCTATCTCGGCCGCGGGTGGGGCAAGTTCGCCGGCTGGACGTATTGGATCGTGCTCATTCTGACCGGCATGACCGAAATCACCGCCGTAAGCACATATTTCGTAACGTTCTTCGGCACATTCGGCATAGACCTGAACTCGTGGAAGTGGTTGATCGAACTGTGCTTCCTCGTAGCGCTCACCGGCATCAATCTGATTGCGGTGAAAGTGTTCGGCGAGGCGGAATTCTGGTTCTCCATGATCAAGATCACGCTGATCGTCGGTCTGATCGTCACCGCCATCGTGATGCTGATCATCGGCTTCAGCTACCCCGCCACGCACATCGAAGGCGTGGACGGCACGGTGTCGGGTGCCACGGTGAGCCTTACGAATATCACCGACGGCTTCCAGCTCGCGCCGAACGGTTGGATGAACTTCTTCATGAGCTTCCAAATGGTGTTCTTCGCCTACCAGCTCATCGAATTCGTGGGTGTCACGGTGTCGGAAACGCAGAATCCGCGCGAGGTGCTGCCGAAGGCGGTGAACGAGCTGATCATGCGTATTCTGATCTTCTACGTGGGCGCGCTGATCGCGATCATGGCTATTGTGCCCTGGCGTAACTTTCACGAGAATTCCGATGGCTCGTTCGGTTCGCCGTTCATCATGGTGTTCAAATATGCGGGTCTTGATTGGGCCGCCGCCCTGGTGTTCTTCGTGGTGATTACGGCTGCCGCGTCGGCGTTGAATTCGCTGATTTATTCGGCCGGTCGTCACTTGTATCAGCTTGCTTCGGATTCCGAGTCGCCTGCGATGGCGCGTTTGGCTGAGGTTTCCGACCACAAGGTGCCTGCGAAGGCGATCGTCGCTTCGGGTTGCATGATTCTGTTCTCCCCGATCATCAACGCGATTCCGGGTATTTCCGGCGCGTTCGTGCTATTCGCTTCGGCCGCCAGCGCTGTGGTGATTTTCATTTACGTGCTGACGATGCTCGCCCACCACAGGTATCGTCAGAGCAGCGATTTTCTACCGGACGGTTTCGTCATGCCCGCTTGGCAGGTGTTTGATTGGATTGCGATCACGTTCTTTGTGCTCGTGTATGTCACGTTGTTCCTGTCGACGGACACGATTGGTTCTGCGATTGCCGGTCTGATTTGGCTGGTTGCGTTTGGCGGATATTGCCTGCTACACGAACGATTCCAGAATCGCGATCTTAAGGAAGCCTTGCAGCAGTAGCGTTTGCAGGTAACGCAGGATACAAGTAAGGGGCGTTTGCCGAACGTACGTGATGCACTCACGTTCGGCAAACGCCCCTTTCAGCATGGTCTTTGCGCGAATCCCCATTACGGGATCCAGCGCAAATCAGCCGATGTAGTCGGCCTCGTTCGTCGGGCTGGACGGCACGGCATGATCTTCCGTAACCTTGCCCAAGCCAGACAAATACGCCTCGCGACCAGCTTCGATCGCCTTCTTGAACGCGCGTGCCATCAGCGGAATATTGCCGGCGGAAGCGATGGCGGTATATGCCATCACCGCGTCCGCGCCCATTTCCATGGCTTCCGCAGCCTGGCTCGGACGGCCAATACCAGCGTCGATGATCACCGGAACATTGGAGTTCTTGATGATCACTTCAATGAAATCGCGTGCACGCAGACCCTTATTCGAGCCGATCATCGCGCCCAGCGGCATTACGCAAGCCGCACCCGCGTCTTCAAGACGCTTCGCCGCAATCGGATCGGGGAACATGTACGGCATGACCACGAAGCCTTCTTTTGCCAGCTGTTTCGTGGCTTTGATGGTTTCCTCATTGTCGGGCAGCAGATACTTCGCCTCATGTTCGATCTCCACCTTCACGAAATCCGTCTGGCACACTTCGCGGGCGAGACGTGCAATACGCACCGCTTCCTCGGCATTGCGTGCGCCGGACGTGTTCGGCAGCATGGTGATGCCTTTCGGAATGTAATCGAGCAGATTGTTTTCGGTGGTGCGGCAGCGGCGCAACGCCATGGTGACGATCTGCGTGCCCGCGTTCTCAATGGTCGCCTTGATGAGGTTCAGATCGTAGCGGCCGGAACCGAGAATGAAGCGGCTCGTGAACTTGTGTCCGCCGAGGATCAATGGATCGGCGTCACCGGTGGCGATTTCGTCATACGCGTGCGCATCCGGTTCCGGCAGCAGTGCGGTGTTCGTGGTGGTGCCGACCAGCTCGTCGAGCGTGGCGTTCGGTGCCGCCGCGAAGTCTTTTTCCGCGGTGGTGATCGTGTTTTCGGTGCTCATGGTTAATCCTTACTATGCGATTAGTGTTGTGTCATTCGTTGCGATTTGCGATTTGCGATTTGCGATTGCGTTTGTGTTTGCGTTTCGCGGTCAGGCGTCTTCTTCGCCGAGAATCAAGCGAGTGATCATATTGGCTTCATGGCAGGCGACCACACCCACGCGCGGTGCCATCAGACCAGCGCCCGGCACCGGAGCGGTTTCGCCATCGCCGCAGAAGTAGAAATTCTTCGAAACGCGACGAGTATTCACCAAATTGGAACTGCGGAATCCCGCCATTCCAGAAGCGCTCACCAGCTTCTTGTTCGGCAGATTCTCAAGCACGGCATTCACCAGCATCGTCTTGTTTTCCGGCACGTCGAACGCTTCGCAGATAATATCCTCATTGTCGAGCAGCGTCGGCACGTTCTCGTCGGTCACTTTCACGGTATCAATGGTGATATCGATAAAAGGATTGATCTGACGCAAGTTACTGCGCAATGCTTCCGTCTTGTACTGCCCAAGATCCTTCAAAAAATACTGCTGACGATTCAGATTCGTCATATCCACGCGATCAAAATCAATCAAATGCAGGTGACCGACGCCAATGCGGGTCAACGCCACCGCAATCGTCGATCCGAGACCGCCGCAGCCGCAAATGGCCACGTGTGCCGCGTCGAGCTTGTCTTGCGTGGCTGCAGTATGACGGTCGAGCAGGGCCGCACGGATTTCTTCGCGGCTGACGAGCGTGGTCGGGTCGGGCTGGTTGTCGAAAGCGTGCTGGCGGGCGTCGATCTGCGCCTGCGAT
>ERZ773103.1333-NODE-1333-length-26410-cov-12.850009_pt1 | contig 26410 bp, 23 predicted proteins | sample MGYA00511118_ERZ773103 | MGnify/ENA primary metagenome ERZ773103 (study PRJEB29015, sample SAMEA2737821) | human gut metagenome | biome: human gut; feature: human-associated habitat; material: faeces | place: China | collected 2012 ... | reverse complement strand
CTTCCGTACCGGCTCACGTTGAGATGATGGGTCTGATCGGAATGGGTAACAACCCGATGGTTGGTGCTACAGTTGCAGTTGCTGTTTCTGTAGAAGAAGCTGCAAACGCTGGTAAGTTCTAAGAAATACAGTATTTTCAATACTTTGTGAAAGTATTTAGGAGTAGTTAAAAGTAGGGTAATGTGGGTTGTTCCTACATTATTCCTACACTATTCCTATACTAAATTCATACACTATAAGTTATGGAATCAACAGAAAACAGTATATCTTTATAAAAAGGCATTTCCTACAATGATATGTACTCTTTTTACTGGATAAAACAGTAAGGAGGGTACATATCAAATGTGAGGAAATGCCTTTTTTATAAAGATAAGGATTTTATTGCTCCATGATTTTATTTTTACAAAATATGGCTGATATTCTAAAATAACAATTGAAATGAGGAACACATTAATGAATGAAAATATGTTTGCAAATGGATCAGTTCCGGTAAAAGTAGCTGCAAGGGTATATGGAAAGGGAAACGTCAATGAACAGAAAAGGATATGCAATGAACGCTCCTTTGCTTATAGGGTTTTTATAAGCGGTTTTCTTCGGTAATTTGTTGACCACACTGTAGAACTGTGCAATAATACAATTAGAACTGCTTTACGGAGGTGTGCATATGTTTAAGGTAAATCCATACAGACCAGGTGCTGGTTTGATGCCTGTTTATATCGCAGGACGAGACGATGAGATAAACGCCGTTAGCGAAATGTTTATGGCTTTAAAATTAAATATACCGACACAGTCTGTTATTTTCAGTGGTTTGCGTGGTGTTGGAAAGACGGTTCTTATTAACAAATTACAGTCTATCGCAGAGGAACAGGAGATTTTCTGTAAGCATATTGAAGTGGAGGAACGAAAAGATTTTATTTCTCAGATGGCTGCCTGCTGTCAGGCATTTCTGAGAAAAATCAGTGCAAAAGAGAAATTTCGATCACTTATACAGAAGCCGTTGGATGCAGTAAAGGCTCTTGTAGTGTCATTTGATCCAAAAGACAATACTTTTTCACTGTCGATGCAGGAACGGGAACTTTACCATACTGTAAATCTGACACAGGGGCTGACAGATGTTCTTACTTCTCTTGGAGAGGTGGCTCTTAAAACGGCAACTCCGATCTGCTTTTTTATTGATGAGATTCAGTACATGAGATCAGAAGAACTGGGGGCTTTTCTTGCTGCGTTGCATCGGGCAAATCAGTTGGGCTATCCGATCATGATCATAGGAGCTGGATTGCCAAAGATTTATAAGATGTTGTCAGAAGAAAAATCATATTCGGAGCGATTGTTTATTTACAGGGAAATCGATTCTTTGGATTATGAACAGTCCAGAGAAGCTATTGAGAGACCGGCAAAATCATTTGGTGTTTCCTATACAGAAGATGCAGTAAAAAGAATTATAGAGATCACAAAAGGGTATCCATACTTTATTCAGGAATTGTGTAAGCTGATCTATCAGAATACAGAGAAAAAAGAAATTGATTGTTCAGAAGTAGATGGATGTGTGGAAGAATTTTATGATACTCTGGATGGGGGATTTTTCCGTGTCCGATACGAGCGGTGTTCGGCAGGGGATAAGAAATTTGTTTTTGCTATGGTAAAATGCGGCAAGCTTCCCTGTACGATTTCTAATGTTGCACTGAATATGCATAAAACCGTAACTGCGATATCTACGTTAAGAGCGCAGCTGATCAACAAGGGAATTATCTATCCGGTAAGATACAAAGAACTGGATTTTACGGTTCCGGAATTTAAGGGATTTATCCAGCGGCTGGATGAATATCAGGAATGGCTGGAAGAAAATTGATAGGGTAATTACTAAAAGCTCTCCAGAATATGGAGAGCTTTTTTGTATTTCTCCAGTCGTTTCAGATCTTCTGTTGTAACAGAATTTAAGCGTGTAAGATCACTGTTATGTTTCAAATCCGCAATCTTTACTTTACGGGCCAGCGGATTGGTGCTGAGCTTGCGGATATAATCCATATAAGAAATGGGGAGGTCATGGGTCAGCAGCAGAAGGGCATCAATGATCTCCTGATCAAACCCGGCTTTACGTAGATCTGATGCAGTATAAGCTGTATCCTCCATAATATCATGCAAAAGGGCAACAATAGTAGTTGCCTCGTCAGACATCTGTTCCGCTACATGGAGAGGATGTGTGACATAGGGTAATCCGCTTTTATCCAGTTGTCCGTCATGTGCCTGATAACAAAGCTTTATGGCCTGTTTTGTCTTTGGGGTGTAGATCATAAAAAATCCTTTCGAATATATATCTTTCGTTTGTAACTTCCTCAACAGAAACTGTTATTGAAGCAGCAGCTTCAATGAATAATTTTATTCGGCTTATGTTTATCAATAGTATATTTGTATTTTATGTATTTGTAAAATGTTTTTTGAAAGTTTTGCGTTAAATAGTAAATATAAAACATATAAAATAAATAGGCAATATAAACAAAATAGGAGTTTTCTCTTTGAAAAAATTGCCTTAAATTCTTTCTGTATAAATTTTCAGCTTGAAAAAGAGAGTTTTTGAACTTAAAAACAATAGAAAATATGAGATATAAAGAGAAAATAAGATTAAAATAATTATTTTGCATAAATATACTGATTTATGATTTGAAAATAAGAAATTAATGTTAAAAAACAGAATAGATAAAAATTTTAAAATAAAAACCATATTACCTATTGACAAAGTATGTAAAAGAGGGTATTATAATGCCCATAGAAAAACATACTATTCAGATATGTTTAAGCAAATAAGAAAGGAATTACAGCAATGAAAAGAGAACAACGACTGTTATATTATTTGCAAAGGGATGAACGAATGTGTTGCTGGTGTTGAAATTTAGGTCAGTAAACAAAATTTTATAGTGAATAAAATGAAAAAAGAGATTATAATATAGAAGATTAGGAGAATACAAAGATGGCTAAAAAAACTAGAGCAGAAAGAAACTTAAAATTTGAAACCTTACAGTTACATGTTGGACAGGAAACTCCGGATCCGGTTACCGATGCAAGAGCAGTACCGATTTACCAGACTTCTTCTTATGTATTCCGCAACTGCGATCATGCACAGGCACGTTTTGGGCTTGCCGATGCAGGTAATATCTATGGACGTCTGACAAATCCGACAGAAGATATTTTCGAGAAGAGAATCGCAGCACTGGAAGGCGGCGTTGCAGCACTGGCAGTTGCATCAGGAGCAGCAGCAATTACATATACCATTGAGAACCTTGCTCAGAGCGGAGATCATATCGTATCTGCAAAAAATATCTACGGTGGATCATTCAACCTGTTAGAGCATACACTTCCGCAGTATGGTATCACAACAACATTTGTTGATGTATTTAACCTTGATGAAGTAGAAGCAGCTATTCAGGATAACACAAAAGCTCTTTACATCGAGACACTTGGAAATCCGAACTCCGATGTAGTTGATATCGAAGCACTTGCAAATATTGCACATGCACACAAGATTCCGCTGGTTGTAGATAATACATTTGCAACACCTTATCTGGTAAGACCTATCGAGTACGGTGCGGATATCGTTGTTCATTCAGCAACAAAATTCATTGGCGGTCATGGAACTACCATCGGTGGTGTAATCGTAGACAGTGGTAAATTCGACTGGGAAGCATCCGGAAAATTTGCTTCCTTAGTAGATCCAAACCCAAGTTACCACGGTGTCAGCTTTACGAAAGCAGTTGGTGCAGCAGCATTTGTTACGAAAATCCGTGCAATTCTTTTGCGCGATACAGGTGCTACAATTTCCCCGATTCATTCTTTTATCTTCCTTCAGGGGCTGGAGACATTATCTCTCCGTGTTGAAAGACATGTACAGAATGCCCTGAAAGTTGTTGAGTACCTGAACAATCATCCACAGGTAGAAAAAGTAAATCATCCGGCAGTATCTGATGATCCGGTACAGCAGGAACTTTACAAAAAATACTTCCCGAACGGCGGTGGTTCTATCTTTACCTTTGAGATCAAAGGTGATGCACAGAAAGCAAAAGATTTCATCGATAACCTTGAGCTCTTCTCATTGCTTGCAAACGTTGCAGATGTAAAATCTCTTGTTATCCATCCGGCAACTACTACACACAGCCAGTGCACCGAGGAAGAACTTCTGGATCAGGGTATCAAACCAAACACCATCCGTCTTTCTATCGGTACAGAAAATATTGATGATATTATTGAAGATCTGGACGAGGCTTTTAAAGCAGTACAGTAATTATTAGTAATAAGAAGCAGACACGATGACATATATATGCCTTATGCCTGTAATGTTTCGGGTGGAATCGGTGTGTTGTATATGAAATACAGAACATAAGATTCCATCTGGATAATAAAAATTATCGAACCGCTAAGTTTTGATATACAAAGCAAGAACGGTAATGATGGTAAATAACATTTAAATTTAAAGAAAAGAGGATATTAAAATGTCAAAAATTTATAAAGGAACGCTCGGATTAATTGGAAATACACCATTGGTAGAAGCTGTTAATATTGAGAAAAAACTTGGTTTAGAGGCTACGGTTTTACTGAAACTGGAATATTTTAACCCGGCAGGAAGCGTAAAAGACCGTATCGCAAAAGCTATGATCGAAGATGCTGAACAGAAAGGTCTGTTAAAAGAAGGTTCTGTTATCATTGAGCCGACTTCCGGAAATACAGGTATCGGTCTGGCAGCCATCGCTGCAGCAAAAGGATATCGTGCAATTCTTACTATGCCGGAGACTATGAGTGTTGAGCGTAGAAACATCCTGAAAGCCTATGGTGCAGAGATCGTTCTTACCGAAGGTGCAAAAGGAATGAAAGGCGCTATTGAGAAAGCAAATCAGTTAGCTGAAGAGATTCCGGGCGCTTATATCCCTGGACAGTTTGTAAACCCGGCAAACCCGGCAATCCATAAAGCAACTACTGGTCCGGAGATCTGGAATGATACTGACGGAGCTGTAGATATCGTAGTAGCTGGTGTAGGTACCGGCGGTACTATTACAGGTATCGGTCAGTATCTGAAAGAGCAGAAACCGGAAGTAAAAGTTGTTGCTGTAGAGCCGGAGACATCTCCGGTATTATCTCAGGGCAAGAGCGGTGCTCATAAGATTCAGGGTATCGGCGCAGGATTTGTTCCAGATGTACTCGATACAAAAGTTTATGACGAAGTATTCCCGGTTCCGAATGAGTCTGCTTTCGAATATGGCAAAGAGATTGCTAAAACAGAAGGTATTCTGGTAGGCATTTCTTCAGGAGCTGCTCTGTATGCGGCAGTAGAACTGGCAAAACGTCCGGAAAACAAAGGAAAAACAATTGTAGCAGTTCTTCCGGATAATGGAGACAGATATTACTCAACAGCATTATTCATCGAGTAATGCCATTTTATGAGGAAGTGAATCAATAAGTGTTTGTTGCCGTTGACTGATAGTAAAAGCGTCAGACATTTGGATTGCTCCCCTACCATTTATAAACCTCTTTACAAATATAAACATCCATTTTTGTGCGAAACATAGTTTTTAATGTGCTCCCGGAATCTTCAATAAGATGAATCTGGGGGCATATTGTTATGAAAAAGGATACATTTTCGTATAGATAAGTTATAACGGTATATGAAAGGTGTATCCTTTTCTGGCTGTCAGTCGGAAAATTCTGGCATGTATTTCCGGTAATGCAGTGGCAGATGGGTTCTCTGACAGGCTGGATTTGTTCGCTGTTCGATAGAAATCTGCTGGAAAAATCCTTTCCACAGTTCTCGATATGGGTCTGCACTTTTTGCTGCTTCCAGAAGTTCGGTCTGTTCTCTGGCAGAGAGAGATGTAAAGTAAGTCAGTTCATCAGCGGGATGTACCGCGGCAGTATGACGATTTGCATCCAGTATCATCCAGTTTTCGGATGGAAGACGATCTTCAAATGCTGGGGCAAGAAGTGTCAGTATGTCTGCATTGGGTTCTATGGCAGCAACCAAGATTCCGCCGGGCGCAGCCTGGAAACGGGCAAATTCCCGATATTGGTGAGTTTCGTTTATCACGGCACGATTCTGCTCAAAGACAGCCATGACATAAGGATGCTGGAGCATGTGCATGATATCTTTCGGATAAGCAAAGCCAAGCAGGAGAAAGCGGTAGATCATATCCAGCTTATCCGGATGGGTGGACATAGCACAGCGAAAGATCATCTGATATGCCCGGGCAGATATTTTCTGACGGATAGAATGGACGACTTTCTGTGCTTTTTGGCTGTCGGGTTCGACATGTCGATATTCGCAGAATAATTCCAGATTCCCGATTGGTTCAAGCAGCAGTTTTATATTTTTGTGACCTTCTTTGGATGCCCATGCCTCATAGATGCAAGTCATCATGGATTCAAAATCATCCGTACATGTATAAACGATCATTAGAAAACTCCTGAAAACATATTTTGTAATGTAAGTTGTTCATAATTCTGCTCCGGATGTGCAAGATCCCAAATGGAAGCATCGGGGGTTCCGATCAGCTGACGGGTAATATAAGCTTCTTCCAGACGAAGAGTTGGCATCATTTTTCCATTACAGGTAATGAAATATTGTGCACGTTTCAATACGGTTCCCATTTTCTTTAGTGCTTCAAACGAAAGGGAACCACATTTTCGGGCCTGTATGATGCGCAGGGCAGACTTGTTTCCAATTCCCGGAACCCGGAGCAGTGTCTGATAATCTGCGGTAGCGACTTCTACCGGAAATTGTTCCAGATGCCGTAATGCCCAGTCGCATTTAGGGTCAAGGCTCAGATTAAAGTCCGGTCGTTCCGGACTCAGCAGTTCTTCTGCATGGAAGCCATAGTAGCGTAGCAACCAGTCTGCCTGATATAAGCGATGCTCCCGCAAAAGGGGTGGTGCTGTATTCAGGGCGGGCAGTGCGTCATCTTTATTGATGGGAATATAGGCGGAGTAAAATACCCGCTTCAGATCAAAGTGCTGATAGAGAGCCTGTGTGATGGATAAAATCTGGTAATCTGTTTCCGGCGTTGCACCAATGATCATCTGCGTACTCTGTCCGGCAGGAACAAAAGGCACCGGCTTCACAGAATGTATGGTTGATAAGCCCTGTTTGCTTTTGGACGGTAGAAAAGATACCATATCATTTGTCAGAGGATTACCTGTTTTATCTGATGAATTTGTAAGATTACAATTCTTTTCTAATGAATCTACACTACAATTTGTTTTTTCGGGTAATATTTTATCTGTAGACAGCATTTTTTCAGAAGATACGATGTTGTTTGTAGAAAAAATACTGTCTGGCAGATATCGGTTGGCCCTGCTCCGCTCCATCTGCGCAGATTTTCCAATTGATAGTCGTGTATCTGCAATCTGCTGTTGGATCTGACGCATGGGGGTAAGGATAGATGTTCTTGTCTTATTTGGAGCAAGAAGCTTCAGACTGTCGGCTGTAGGAAGTTCCATATTAATGCTCATGCGATCCGCCAGATATCCGATGCTCTCTATCAATTCAAAAGGCGCATTAGGAATTGCCTTTACATGAATATATCCGTTGAAATGATAACGATTGCGAAGCAGAGAGATTGTTTCATACATGCGTTCCATTGTGTAAATCGGATTTTTGCAGACAGCAGAGCTTAAAAACAGGCCTTCAATATAATTTCGTTTATAAAATTCCATAACAAGCGTACAGATCTCTTTCGGAGAAAAGGTCGCCCGGGTTTGAGAATTGCTGCACCGGCTCTGGCAGTATTTGCAGTCATAGATGCAGTCATTGCTCAGCAGAATCTTCAATAGTGAAATGCAGCGACCATCTCCGGAAAAACTGTGACAGACTCCGGCAGCTACAGAGTTCCCAAGATATCCTTTTTTCCCTTTTCTCCGGGAACCGCTGGAAGTGCAGGCTACATCATATTTTGCAGCATCTGCAAGGATATTCAGTTTTTCCTGAAGAGAAAGTTCGTTAGAATAATGTAAGTACATCGTTTTATTTTTCCTGTCAGAAATAATTCATATTTATGTAAAACGGCAGGATTTCCTTTCTGTTACAATTTCTTATGTAGATATTTTTTGCGGTAAAGAATCATCTATCTGTTTAAAGACAAATAAAAACAGTAATTCATATGTTTCCCTTCATAGAAAAAAATAAAATATTTTGTGCCGTCAGTTCAAAGGACATTCAAGTAAAAAATACTTTTTCATAGCTGTTTTATGCCACAAGCTGACGGCTGGAGAAAAGGGCATTTGTGCAAAAAATATTTTAAGGTTATTTATGTTACAAATAAAATAGAGTTTAAAAGAAAAACAAATAAGAACATATGTTCTTATTTGTGATAGTCATATGGTAACATATATCTTTTTAAAAATCAACAGAAAATCGAACATATATTCTGGTAACTTTTGGGAAACTTTCTTGCGGAAAAAGGGAAAGGGTTGTATCATTAACCACAGATTAGAACTGGGATTGTAGCATGGATGATGCTATAAAAGAAGATGGAACTAGGCTTGTTTTTGGCTATGGGAAGATTTATATCAAGCAGAAATCTGTACGATATGCGTAGTGCTAGCTATGATATCGCTTAGAAGGATATCGTTTGCTATGATACCGGATTACATGTATTAGAAGGAGTTATTGAAACATGGAACAGCACTTAGAAAAAACCTCTTTTTTTACGAAGGATAAGACATTTTACAGTACACTGTTCAAGATGCTGATCGTAGTCGCTTTGCAGAACCTTGTGGCATATAGTGTCAATATGGTCGATAATGTCATGTTGGGAAGATATGCGCAGGATGCGTTGTCCGGTGCAGCTACCGTTAATCAGGTTTTCTTTATGGTAGAACAGTTTGCCCTTGCTATCGGTAATTCTCTGGTGGTTCTTGCTTCTCAATATTGGGGCGAAAAGCGTGTGGAACCAATCCGCAGATTGACAGGTATCGCTTTGAAACTTGGTATTATCTGCAGTGCGATTATTTTGCTTATCTGTATGTTTATGCCGGATCAGTTGTTACACATTTTTACAAATTCGCCGGATATCATTGCTCAGTCAAAGGAATATCTTGGACTGATCCAGTGGACGTTTGTCCTGTTTATCATGTCAAATATTTTAATGGCAGTGCTTCGAAGCGTGGGAACCGTAAAAATTTCGTTCTATATATCTGTGATTTCACTGGGCATCAATATTGTATGCAACTATATGTTTATCTATGGTAACTTGGGTGCACCGGAAATGGGCGTCCGTGGTGCGGCTGTAGGTACGTTGATTGCCAGAATTGTTGAATTTGTCGTTATTCTGGTCTTTGTATTAAAGATTGATAAGAAGATACGATTATTTTCAAAGGGTCTGAAACACGTCTTTGGCATTAATGCAGATATGCGACAGGATTATCGTAAAGTATGCGTACCGATCATGCTTTCGCAGGTGCTTTGGGGCGTTTCTGTGCCGATGCAAACGGCAATTCTTGGACATTTATCTAATGATGCCATTGCAGCAAATTCTGTTGCTACGACCTTCTACCAGTATCTGAAGGTAATCGTTATTGCAATGTCATCGACTTCTGCGGTAATGATCGGAAATGCCATTGGTCGTGGCGATATGAAGCGGATCAAATCCGATGCCAGAACGCTGGCGGTAATCGACGTTGTCATCGGTCTGATCCTTGGAATGGCACTGATTGCGCTGAGAAATCCACTTCTTTCCATGTATAAGCTGGATGATTCTGCCACCACAATGGCACTGCATCTGATTGTAATCATGGGATTTGTCATGGTGGGAATGTCTTATCAGATGCCGGTAAGTTTTGGTATCATTCAGGGAGCAGGAGACGCCGGATTTACCATGAAGATGAATATGATCAGTACATGGTGTATTGTAATGCCGCTGTCCTTTATGGCAGCCTTCTGGTGGAAATGGCCGGTGGAGGCAGTTGTTATCATGATACAGTCGGATCAGATATTTAAAGGTCTGCCGACCTTTATCCGGTTTTGCACTTATAAGTGGATTAAGAAATTGACCCGTGCTGATGCAGAAAAGTCAGAAAGCTGATCTGCTAAAATGAGATGTCAGAAAATTAAAAAATTTCAGGATACAGGAGTTTGATAAAATAAAAACAAGAGGAGGGGACGGTCAGCTGTTGGAGAGAAAAACAGGGCTGTCTTAAAAGAAAAACTATGACAAAACAGGAATTTAAAGAATGGATGAAAGACAAGATCGTAATTCTGGATGGTGCGACCGGTTCCAATCTGCAGAAACGCGGAATGCCTACCGGTGTGTGCCCGGAGCTTTGGATTACGGAGCATCCAGATGTGTTGATCGGTCTGCAGAAAGAGTATATTGAAGCAGGCAGTGACATTGTATATGCCCCTACGTTTTCCGGAAACCGTATTAAATTAAAAGAATACGGTCTGGAAGACCGACTGGATGAGATTAATACGGAACTGGTACGGATCTGCAAAGAAGCGGCAGAAGGGAAAGCGCTGATCGCCGGAGATATTACTATGACCGGTGCACAGCTGGAGCCGGTAGGAGATCTGAAATTTACGGAACTGGTAAAAGTGTACGAGGAACAGATCGCAATCCTTGCAAGAGAAGGTGTGGATCTGCTGGTCATTGAGACGATGATGAGCCTTCAGGAAACCCGTGCAGCTGTGATCGCAGCAGGACATGTGGCACCGGATCTGCCGATCATAGCGACACTAAGCTTTAAAGAAACGGGAAAAACATTATATGGTGTTTCTGCTCCGTCAGCAGTACTTACCCTGCAGGGAATGGGTGTCAGTGCAGTAGGATTAAACTGTTCCGCAGGACCGGATCATCTGACAGACGTTGTCCGTGCAATCTGTGAAGTGTCAACAGTTCCGGTTATCGCAAAACCGAATGCAGGTCTTCCTACATTGGATGAAAACGGACAGACCGTATATGACATGAAACCGGAAGAGTTCCAGAAGCATGTAGCACATCTGGTAGAACTTGGCGCATCCGTGATCGGAGGATGCTGTGGAACTGCGCCGGAATACATAAAATTACTTCATGAAAACAGAGATTCTATGAAACGGACAGCACCGGAGCAGGCAGATGCTAATACAGATCAATTGTATTTATGCAATGAAAGAACCGTATTCTCCTTTACAGATGGGCAGGAATTGGAACTGGGGGATGCCATTGATTTTGCAGAAAATGAAGAACTCATGGAAGAGTATGAGGATGAAGAGTTTGATACAGCTATTGACCTCGCCATGGATCTTGCAGATGATGAAATGGATGCCATTGTGCTGACTGCGGATGGTCTGGAAAAAGAAGCGGAGATCGTGACAGCAGCAATTCGGGAAATTTCTCAGATGGTACAGTTGCCATTTATCGTAGCAACCAAAGATGCGGAAACAGTAAAGGCTGTTCTGGAACAATATTCCGGCATTTTGGCGATCCGGCTTCTTACAGAAGAGGAAACTGTAAAAAACATAGTGCTTTCCTATGCAAAACAGTACGGTGCTAAATTAGTAACTATTGACAAAAAAATTATAAGTTGCTAGAATTAGCAGGATGAAATATGCAAAAGAATTGCAAATGCAAAAGGCATAGTTCATAAACGGAGTGAGAGACAGTATATCCCATATTCCGGAAAGAAGTGTAATGAGGAAATTAAGATGAAGAGACAGACATATTCTATGTTAGTTGAAAATACTTCAAATGCGCTGAGCCATATTTCAGGCCTGTTCAGCAGAAGAGGGTATAATATTGACAGTATTTCTGCCGGTGTTACTGCTGATCCGCGTTTTACAAGAGTGACCGTTGTGTCCAGTGGCGAGGAACAGATCCTGGAACAGATTGAAAAACAGCTTGCCAAACTGGAAGATGTTGTTGATATCAAACAGCTGAAAGATGGCGAATCAGTATGCCGGGAGCTGGTGCTTGTAAAAATCCGGGCAAAGGATACAGACCGTCAGGCGATCTTATCCACAGCAAATATTTTCCGTGCCAATATTGTGGATGTCACTCATGATTCGGTTGTCATTGAACTGACAGGCGGTCAGGGTAAACTGGACGCATTCTTGGAACTTGTAAAAGGCTATGAGATTCTTGAACTGGCCAGAACAGGTATCACGGGGCTTACAAGAGGCATTGATGATGTAACAATCATTGAGTAATTATCTATATCTTAGGAGGATAAAAAGATGAATAAAATTTATTATCAGGAAGACTGTAACCTTTCCGCATTAGATGGAAAGACAATCGCAGTAATCGGTTACGGCAGCCAGGGACATGCTCATGCATTAAATGCAAAAGAGTCCGGATGCAATGTCATCATCGGTCTTTATGAAGGAAGTAAATCCTGGGCAAAAGCTGAGGCACAGGGATTTACTGTATACACAGCTGCTGAAGCAGCAAAAAGAGCTGACATCATCATGATTCTGATCAACGATGAACTTCAGGCAGATATGTACAAAAAAGACATCGAGCCGAACTTGGAAGCTGGCAACATGCTGATGTTCGCTCATGGTTTCAATATTCATTTCGGATGTATCAAACCGCCAGCAGACGTTGATGTAACAATGATCGCTCCGAAAGGACCGGGTCATACAGTAAGAAGCGAGTATCAGGCAGGCAAAGGTGTTCCGTGTCTGGTAGCTGTAGAGCAGGATGCTACAGGCAAAGCACTTGAAATCGCACTTGCTTACTCACTGGCTATCGGTGGAGCAAGAGCTGGTGTTCTTGAGACAACTTTCCGTACAGAGACAGAGACAGACCTCTTCGGCGAGCAGGCAGTACTTTGCGGTGGTGTATGTGCACTTATGCAGGCTGGTTTCGAAACTCTTTGCGAGGCTGGATATGATCCGAGAAACGCTTACTTTGAGTGTATCCACGAGATGAAACTGATCGTAGATCTGATCTACCAGTCAGGTTTCGCTGGAATGAGATATTCTATCTCCAACACTGCTGAGTATGGCGATTACATCACAGGACCTAAGATCATTACTGAAGATACAAAGAAAGCTATGAAGAAAATCCTTACAGACATCCAGGATGGTACTTTTGCAAAAGAATTCTTACTGGATATGTCTCCGGCTGGCCGTCAGGTTCACTTCAAAGCTATGCGTAAACTTGCTTCTGAGCATCCATCAGAGAAAGTTGGCGCTGAGATCCGTAAACTTTACAGCTGGAATGGCGAGGACAAACTGATCAACAACTAATCTTGTGTGAAGATTGTCTTAAATTGAAAAATAGAGATAAGAGATTATTTCCACTTTTTAGTTTTTAAAAGAAAATAGTTTGGGGCGCTTTTGTGGAGAATGTACTTCACAGAGGCGCCTCTTTTCCTATAAATATATTTCGAAAAGCATTTGATTGGCAAGATTCTTTAAGGCGCAAGTTCCGGAGTGTATGAAAGTATTTGTAGGAAAAGAAGAAAAATATAAAAATCATGAAAAATACAAAAGAAAAATAGCAAAAACAGACTTCCTATAGTTTGTAATCTGTGAAAAGCTATGCTATTATATTTAAGTATGTACATATAATGAGAATTTATCTTTTTGCAATGGATAAGAAGTACATGAGAATGTAAACTGATTATTCGTAAGGGAAGATTTCGGGAGTACATGATAATCGAAGGAGGAAACATATCATGGGAATGACAATGACACAGAAAATTCTTGCTGCCCATGCAGGTCTTGAGTCTGTAACCGCAGGCCAGCTGATTGAAGCAAAGCTGGATGTTGTTATGGCAAATGACATCACAGGACCGATGGCGTTGCCGATTTTTCGACAGATGGCAGATAAAGTATTTGATAAGGATAAAGTAGTATTAGTACCGGATCATTTTACACCGAACAAAGATATCAAATCAGCGATCAACTCAAGAGCGATCCAGGATTTTGCAAAAGAGCAGGATTTGAAATGGTATCTTGTACAGGGTAAATGTGGTGTAGAACATGCAATCTTACCGGAATATGGTATCGTAGTAGCCGGAGAATGTATCATCGGTGCAGATTCCCATACCTGTACTTACGGTGCCCTTGGCGCATTTTCTACCGGTGTAGGAACAACTGATATCTCTACCGGAATGGCTACCGGTGAGCTCTGGTTTAAAGTTCCGTCAGCAATCAAATTCGTACTGACCGGAAAACCGGGACCGTATGTCAGCGGAAAAGATGTGATCATCCACATTATCGGAAAGATCGGTGTAGATGGCGCTCTTTACAAATCTATGGAATTCGTAGGCGATGGTATCGCAAATCTTTCTATGGATGACCGTTTTACTATGGCAAATATGGCAATTGAAGCCGGTGCGAAAAACGGTATCTTTATCGTAGATGATCAGACAAGAGCGTACATAGATGCACATTCTGATAAAACTTATACCGCTTATGAGCCGGATGAGGATGCAGAGTACGATCAGGTTGTAGAGATTGACCTGTCTGAGGTACGCCCGACCGTTGCTTTCCCACATCTTCCGGGAAATGCAAAGACAATTGATGAGGTAGAGGCTATGGAGCCGATTAAGATTGACCAGGTTGTTATTGGTTCCTGTACAAACGGAAGAATCTCTGATATGAGAAAAGCTGCAGCTATCCTGAAAGGACATACTGTACATCCGGATGTTCGTGTCATGGTAGTTCCGGCAACACAGGAAGTATATAAAGAATGTATCAAAGAAGGACTGGTTGACATCTTCATTGATGCAGGATGCGCATTTAACACACCGAGCTGCGGACCGTGTATGGGAGGTCATATGGGTGTAATGGCTCCGGGAGAGAAGTGTGTATCAACAACAAATCGTAACTTTGTCGGAAGAATGGGCGATGTAGATTCCCTGATCTATCTGGCATCACCGGAAGTCGCAGCAGCAAGCGCCATCGCAGGCTGTATTGCTAATCCGGAGAAAGTAGGTGACAAGTAATGAAAGCAGCAAAAGGACATGTATTTAAATACGGAGATAACGTAGATACGGACGTAATCATTCCGGCAAGATATCTGAATTCATTTGACGCGCAGGAACTTGCAAGCCATGCAATGGTAGACATTGATCCTACTTTTACCGAGAGAGTAAAACCGGGAGATATTATCGTGGCAAGAAAGAATTTCGGCTGCGGTTCTTCCAGAGAACATGCACCGCTGTGTCTGAAGACAGCAGGTGTCAGCTGCATCATCGCAGAGACTTTTGCCAGAATCTTTTATCGTAATGCCATCAACATCGGACTTCCGATCATTGAATGTCCGGATGCGGCAAGAGAGATTGAAGAGGGCGATGAAGTCGAAATCGATTTTGACAGCGGTAAAATTTATGACCGCACAAAAGGTACGGAGTATCAGGGACAGGCATTCCCGCCGTTTATGCAGAAAATCATTGCTTGTGGCGGACTTGTAAATTATATTAACCAGAAGAAGCAGACAAAATAACGAGGGGACAGGAAAAATGAAAGAGATTTTGTATACAAATACTCGTGATGAGCAGGAGAAAGTAACCGCTTCCCAGGCTATTTTAAATGGTCTTGCAAAAGATGGCGGTCTGTATGTACCAACAGAGATTCCGGAGCTGGATATTGATCTGGATGATCTGGCTAAAATGACATATCAGGAAACCGCTTTCGAAGTAATGCGCAGATTCCTTACAGATTTTACAGAAGAAGAGCTGAAAAACTGTATCAAAAATGCATATGATGAGAAATTTGACACACCGGAGATCGCTCCTTTAGTAGAGGCTGATGGAATTTATTTCCTGGAGCTGTTCCATGGTTCTACCATCGCATTCAAAGATATGGCATTATCCATTTTGCCGCATCTTTTGATTACTGCTGCCAGAAAAAATCAGGTAGAAAATGATATTGTGATCCTGACGGCAACTTCCGGAGATACCGGAAAAGCAGCATTGGCAGGTTTCGCAGATGTGGAAGGAACCAAGATTATTGTATTTTATCCGAAGCATGGTGTAAGCCCGATTCAGGAAAAACAGATGGTTACACAGAAGGGCGCCAATACTTTCGTTGTAGGTATTGAAGGAAACTTTGATCAGGCACAGACCGGAGTTAAGAAAATGTTCTCTGATCCGGAACTGGCAAAAGAACTTGCAGAAGCAGGATACCAGTTTTCTTCTGCAAATTCTATTAATATCGGACGTCTGGTGCCACAGATTGTTTATTATGTATATGCATATGCAAAATTATATGCCGGCGGAGCAATCAAAAAAGGCGAAGCCATCAATGTAACTGTTCCTACCGGTAATTTTGGAAATATTCTTGCTGCTTTTTATGCAAAGAATATGGGGCTGCCGATTGCAAAACTGATCTGTGCTTCCAATGAGAACAAAGTCTTGTATGATTTCTTCTCTACAGGTATTTACGACAAAAACCGTGAGTTTATCCTTACTTCTTCTCCGTCTATGGATATCCTGATCTCCAGCAACCTGGAGCGTCTTCTGTACCATGTCAGCGGCAGCAGCGCCAAAGTGGCAGGCTGGATGGCTGACCTGGCAAAGACCGGTATGTACACCGTCGATGCCGAGACCCTGGCCCGCATTCAGGCATCTTTTGCCTGCGGCTGTGCTGATGATACAGCTGGCGCTGCAGAGATCAATGCCCGCTTTGAGCAGGACAATTATCTCTGCGATACCCACACCGCCGTTGCGTTCTGCGTAGCTGAGAAGGTGCGCAGCGCGGCGCCTATGGTGGTGCTTTCCACCGCCAGCCCGTACAAGTTCCCGCGCGATGTGCTGGCCGCGCTGGGTGAAACTGCCCCGGAAAGCGACTTTGCCGCCATGGCTGCTCTGAATGTCAAAACCGGCTGCCCGGTTCCGGCTTCCCTCAGCGTGCTGAACACCCTGCCGGTGCGGTTCAATACCGTCATTGAGCCTGCCGCCATCCGGGATGCCGCGCTGAAATAAGCGGCATTAGGGGCGTGCATTACACGCATTAAGTAAGCACTGCCAGGCCCGCAAACGCAGCCCGGCAGCCGCCGGTAAACTGTGGTTATACTTCGCTGAAGGTTTCGCACATTGTTTCTGTGCCGTTGTTGGCGCGGTGGTTCACGTGAATCTCATGCGCTGTGCAGCAGCAGGAGCCGTTGTTGTACACACAGTTTTCTACATCACAGCAAATTCCGTTGATTACGTTTTCTTCCATCATGGTGCTTCTCCTTTCTTGGTAAGGCACAAAAGCGTTTGCTTTTGAGTGCTCTATCAGTATGGGCAGAATACGCCAGAATATACTGCCGGGGGTGCATATGGCAATTTTTGTGGTTGGTGATCTTCACCTTTCTCTCGGCGGGGATAAGCCGATGGATGTTTTTGAAGGCTGGGAAGGCTATCTGCCCAAGTTGGAAGCAAACTGGCGCACGCTGATCTCCCCGCAGGATACAGTCATTCTGGCGGGGGATACCAGCTGGGCCATGAAGCTGGAGGACACCAAAACCGACTTTGCATTTATCCAAAACCTGCCGGGTCAAAAATGGCTGCTGAAAGGCAACCATGATTATTGGTGGACGACCGCCCGCAAGATGGAGCGCTACCTGACAGAAAACGGTTTTGATACCATGCACATCCTGCATAACAATGCCTGCATGGTGGGGGATTATGCCTTGTGCGGTACCCGCGGCTGGCCGTTTGACGATACCAACGCCCAAGATGCCAAGATCATGGCGCGCGAAGCCGGCCGCCTGCGCATGTCGCTGCAGGCAGGGGGGAGCGCACAGAAAATTGCATTTCTGCATTACCCGCCAGTTTATCCCGGCGGGTGCGCACAGCCGTTGGTGGATATCCTGCATGAGTTTGGCGTGCAGCAATGTTATTACGGCCACCTGCACGGAAAGTCCATCCGCGGGGCTATCCAGCGCGAAGTGGATGGTATCCGCTACAAGCTGGTTTCGGCGGACGGTTTACATTTTTGCCCTTATAAAATCTGTGATTAAAGCATTTGTTTGCAGCTTTTTTCAATTTTTTTGCCTGTAAGGGGAATTTTATTTCAAAATGGGCTGGTATTCTTTGCCGGTACATGATATAATACATTGTATTTCTATGTTTGGAGGATTTTCAAATGAATCTGATTTCCTGTGAAAAGCTCGAAAAGAGCATGGTAGAATTGCAGTTCTCTATCGACGCTGAGACCTTCAAGGCCGCTGTGAACAATGCGTTCAAGCGCGAAGGCAAAAAATATGCCATTCCCGGCTTCCGCAAGGGCAAGGCTCCCCGTCATATGATCGAGAAGATGTACGGTTCTGACATTTTCCATTATGACGCTGTCAATGATCTGTTCCCGGAGGCTTATGAGGCCGCTGTGAAGGAAGCAAAGATCGATGTTGTCGGCCGCCCCGATCCCGAGGTCGTTTCCATGTCTGAGGCTGACGGCGTTGTGCTGAAGGTCAAGGTTGCTGTCAAGCCCGAAGTTGAACTGGGCGAGTATGCCGGTTTAACTGTGACCAAAGAAGCCAAGAATGTCAACGAGGCAGATGTTGACGCCGAAGTGAAGCGCATGCAGGATCGCAACGGCCGTCTGCTGACCCGTGAGGGCGCTGCTGAGAACGGTGATACCGTTGATATCGACTTTGAGGGCTTTGTTGATGGCAAGGCTTTTGAGGGCGGCAAGGCAGAGCATTACTCTCTGGTTCTGGGCTCCGGCTCCTTCATCCCCGGTTTCGAGGATCAGGTTGTTGGCCACTCCGCTGGCGAAGAGTTCGACGTCAATGTCAAGTTCCCCGAGGAATACGGCGCTGCCGAGCTGGCTGGCAAGGATGCAACCTTCAAGATCAAGCTGCATGAAGTCAAGTACAAGGAGCTGCCTGCTCTGGATGACGACTTTGCAAAGGACGTCAGCGAGTACGACACCCTGGATGAGCTGAAGGATTCCATCCGCAACAACATCAAGACCAACCTGGACAAGCAGGCTGAGCAGAAGGTCGAGAACGATCTGATGGATCAGGTTATCACCAACATGAAGGCTGATATTCCTGACGCCATGGTTGACAGCCGCATCGACGAGCTGGTTCAGGACTTCGAGTACCGCATTTCTCAGCAGGGCCTGAAGCTGGCTGACTACCTGAAGTATATGGGCATGAACATCGAGCAGTTCCGTGCACAGTTCAAGGAGCAGGCTGACAAGCAGGTCAAGATGCGCCTGGCAATGGAAGCTATCGTTGCCAAGGAAGGCATCACCGCTTCTGACGAGGAGTTCGAGGAAGAAGTTAAGCGCATTGCTGACGCTTACAAGATGGAAGCCGACAAGGTTAAGAGCATTGTGGACGCCGCTGCTGTTAAGGCTGACCTGGCAATCAATAAGGCAATCGACTTTGTTAAGGAAAAGGCTAACGTTGTGACCGCTGAGCCCAAAGAAGAGGAAAAGCAGGACTAATCCATAGCCCTGGCTTTGCCCGATAGCAAGATTGTATAAAAGCCGATACAGCGTGCTTTGCCGTTGTATCGGCTCTTATCGAATCATGGAGATTTGTTCTCCGCTCTCCGGGCTGTTACAGCCCGGAACCATTACCATTGTTTTAAGGAGGGAACCGAATGAGCCTGGTACCTTATGTTGTTGAGCAGACTGCGCGCGGTGAGCGCAGCTATGATATTTTCTCCCGCCTGTTGAACGACCGTATTATCGTTCTGAGCGAGGATGTCAACCCCAATTCCGCGAGCGTGATCATTGCACAGCTGTTGTATCTGGAAGGGCAGGACCCCGAAAAAGATATCAGCTTCTATATCAACAGCCCTGGCGGTTCCATTACCGACGGTATGGCCATCCACGATACCATGAAGTATATCAAGTGCGATGTTTCCACCATCTGCGTGGGCATGGCTGCTTCCATGGGTGCATTTTTGCTGGCCAGCGGCACCAAGGGTAAGCGTTTTGCCCTGCCGAATTCTGAGATCCTGATCCATCAGCCGCTGATTTCCGGCGGCCAGGGCGGTGGCCTTTCCGGCCAGGCAAGCGACATCCAGATCCATGCCAACCACCTTGTGCAGATCAAGAAAAAGATGAACCGCATGCTCAGCGAGTATACCGGCCAGCCTCTTGAGGTTGTGGAGAAAGATACTGACCGCGATAACTACCTGACCGCAGAGGAAGCCAAGGCCTATGGCCTGATCGATGAGATCATTGTAAAACACTAAAACCGGGGGAATTAGGAAATGGCAAATTCGATTTCCGGCAAGGACGGAAAACGTGAAATGATTTGCAGCTTTTGCGGCCGTTCCCAAAGCCAGGTGGATCAGCTTATCATCGGCCCCGGCGTAAACATCTGCAAAGATTGCATTGATATGTGCTACAGTGCCCTGTATAAGGATGGCAACGCACCCGAACCGCCGCGCGCAACGCCGGAACGCCGTGCTGCGGCTTCTCGCGGGCATTCCGGCGTTGACCCATTGGCGGATGTCAACATTATGACGCCTGCTGAGATCAAAGCTGGCCTTGACCAGTATGTCATTGGTCAGGACGATGCCAAGCGCGTGCTGGCAGTTTCTGTCTACAATCATTATAAGCGCATTCTTTCCGGGCAGGAAAGCCATGTAGAGCTGCAAAAGTCCAACGTACTGATGCTTGGCCCGTCCGGTACCGGCAAAACCCTGCTGGCCCAGACGCTTGCCAAAATGCTGAACGTTCCGTTTGCGATTGCGGACGCCACCACCCTGACCGAAGCCGGTTACGTTGGCGAGGACGTTGAGAACATTCTGCTCAAGCTGATTCAGGCTGCGGACTTTGATATTCCCAAAGCCGAAGTTGGTATTATCTATGTGGACGAGATTGATAAGATCACCCGCAAGAGCGAGAACCCATCCATCACCCGCGATGTTGGCGGAGAGGGCGTGCAGCAGGCATTGCTGAAAATTCTGGAAGGCACTGTCAGCAATGTGCCGCCCAATGGCGGCCGCAAACATCCGCAGCAGGAATTCATCCAGATCAACACCAAGAACATCCTGTTCATCTGCGGCGGTGCCTTTGACGGCCTGGAAAAGCTGATCCAGACCCGTACCGACAAGAGCACCCTCGGCTTTGGTAGCCAGCTGCGCACCAACCTGGACAGCGAGGAAACCCGTCAAAAGCTGCTGCGCAAAGTGGAACCGGACGATCTGGTCAAGTTTGGCCTGATTCCGGAGCTGATCGGTCGTCTGCCGGTTGTGACGGTGCTGGACCCGCTGGATGAGGAATCTTTGATCCGTGTTCTGACCGAGCCGAAAAACAGCATTGTGCGCCAGTACAAAGAGTTGCTGGCTATGGACAGCGCTGAACTGTCCTTTACGGATGCTGCCCTGCGTGCTATCGCCCAAAAGACCATTGCACGCAAGAGCGGCGCCCGCGGCCTGCGGAGCGTGGTGGAGGATATCCTGATCCCCATCATGTACGAAATTCCGTCTGACCCCACTATTACCCGTGTTACCATTGATGCGGACACAGTGAATGGCGGCCAGCCGCACCTGGAATATGGTGCCGTGCGCAAGCGCTATAAAAATAAGGCAATCATCAAGCAGTAAATAGCCCAATCAAAGCAGCAGCCCCTGCCGCTGTAGAATGTAATTGTTCTACGGCGGCAGGGGTTTTATTGTTTTGTATGTTGATCAATGTGTAAGCTGATGCCGGTCATTCCGGGGTTGCGGCTCTGCAGCCTTCCTTTATAGCGAGCGGTGTCAAGGTCGCATAAATAGGGTGTTTTCAAAAAAAACATGCTGCGTTTCCTCATTTGGCGCACCCTCCGTCCGCTGGCAGCCGCTATCAATGGCATCCGGCAGGGGAGCACTCTCCTATACCATTTCAATCCGCACAATGTTACCACGCACAAGAGTTTGAAGGAACTAACAGAAGCAGCTTTGTTATAAGAAATAAAGCCGGAATTGTCAAAACCTACACGGTACACCTGTTATTGCTTTATCTTATTCAGGCACTTTAAGGCACGAAACAACACCTTTAGGCTAAAGGGCTGAACCGTACTATTCCATGCTGCTTTCCCAATAAAAATTCCCCCGATGTAAAAGGGTTATCTTCTGCACCGGGGGAATGCGATTTATGGTTTGATTTTACTCAATCACAAGCAGCAGGCTCATTTTGAACTTGCCTTGCGGGGTAACACTGTGCAGGCCGTTTTTGTCAAAGCGGAAACTTTCGCCTACGTTCAGCTCGTAATCCTGACCCTCATAGTCAATGATTGCTTTGCCTTCCAGTGCGGTCAGGATGGCGTTGCCGGGGGCGCGGTGTGGGGGCAGGCTGGTGCCCGCATCGAATGCCATCAGCACAAACTTCATGTTGTCTGCGTGGACAAGGTCAACATTGGCAATGCTGCCCTCTTCGTAAGAAATCAGGTCTTTCAGGGCTGTGGGCTGGCCAGCTTTGATGATGTTGTTCATGATAGTATTCTCCTTTTTCAAAATAATTTCAGTATAGATCATACCGATATCCGTGCTGGTTCCACACAGTGTTTTGGGCGGAACAGCCAGAAAATCATCCCCCGCAAAGGGAACTGCCCGGCCATCTTCGCCTAAGATAAAGCGGCCGTTGCCCATAGCACCCACATACAGGGTCGTACAGTCATAGCTTTCCGGCGTAATGGTAGTACCCGCCCCAAGGGAAAACCAGGTGACCGGCACCTCTTTGCCAAGGTTTGCCGGGCGGGAGACTGTCATACAATCACGGATGGGGCGCATTTGCGCAATGGTAAAAGGTTGGTGTTCCATGCGGTATACCTCACAGTGAGATTCGTAGGCTAAAGCATCGGCATTTCTATTGGCCGCCTGTTCAAAATGGATTCCTGCAGGTTCCCGCAAAATCACATTTCCCCGGCACAAGCTGGATGCCCTGCAAAATGCAGGCGGGCTGCGGCGTTTTTACTTCAGCGTTGTGGGGCGGTCCAGATAAATCACTTTGCTGTCAGAAATAAAAGTCTGGAAGTTATACAGGATCAAGATTTGGTCATAGCCCTCTTTTTCAATCGTGGAATCTAACCCATAGGCCAGCCCGCGGAAATCCACCACGCCAATTTTCGCATAATTCGCCGTCAGGTAGGGGATAAAGCTGTTGGCATAGCTGTCCTTTACCACCAGGATGCTGCCTGTCCCGTTGCCCTCAATCACCGAATAACCGTTGTTGCCATCCAAAAAAGCTCCATACTTGTCACGCGTATCCAGCTTGGCAAGGTTCATCAGGCCCTCGGTTTTCACCGGTTCATAATCTGCTTCGCCGTTTACTTTATAAACCGTCATCTGGTTGGGCAGATCATAATAGCTGAAACTGTCCGCCTGTGCATTCCAGCGCCGCGTAGCAGAATAATGCGTGCCGTAAAAATCGGGGACGGTAATTTTGGTATAGACATTGCAGTCAAACGGCATCAGATTTTTCAGCGTGCAGAACTGCTGGTAAGCGCGGTAAGCACCATCCGGTGTCCAGTGGTGGTCGGTCTTAAAGTACAGATACTGGTCCTTATTGGCGCGGTAATCATCGCGCATATCGATCACATCCGCCCCGCTGGCCTGCACTTGGGCAAAAATGTCATCCAGCATGGCATCTTCGTCCACCATGGGGGCATTGGCCGGCAGCATTTCCGGGTAGATATCGCTGGCCGAAGGTGCCAGCAAAAAAGTGACCCGGCCGGGGTAGCGCTGGGCAAAGTTTGTGACGGCACTGATATTTTTCCCCAGCTGCTTCTCAGTATCCGTACTGACGGTAAACAGCTTGGTGAACATCCAGCCATCTTTTCCGTTTAGGATGCCGCTTTCCTCCGTTTTGCCAAACGCGAGGGCATTGACGGCGCTTTCCAGGTTGATCCACCCATCGCGCAGGGCAACCTGATCCTGCAGATAGGTGGAAAAATCATCCTGCCATTTGCCGTTCAGCAAAGTTTTTACGCTGAACACTGGCATTTGCGCCAGTTTGCGGTTTTCCAGCTCCGAGTTCTCGCGCTTGGGCCAGAACAGGTTGACCAGTGCAAACCCGCACAGCAAGGCGGCAAAAACAATCAGGGAAACTGGCGGCAGATGACGGTCGGATCTGCGGTGAACATATTTTTCCATAAAGCCATCCCTCCCCTTAAAAGTTTGCATACAGTGCGGTGGAACCCGTTGCTGCTACCACATACGCCGTGCACAGAACAAAGCAGACGCCGCAAAGCGCTGCCCGTAGCGGGGCTTTGCCTTTGCACCACTGCCAGAACCGCCCCGGCAGTTGGGTGGAGCAAACGCAGCACACAACCAGCAGCACCGCATAATTGCGCAGGAAATACAGCGCCGAAACGCCGCCCTGCGGGATGAACAACCGGCTGAGCAGCAGCCCCAGCGGTGCACCGGGGGCGTTGCAGGTGAACAGCCCCCAGCCCAGTACCACCAGGAACAATGTGTAAATGTGCGGCCAGACCTTGCCTTTTTTCAGGTACTTCATCAAAAAGTTCTTTTCGATGACAAGCAGCACGAAATAGTAAAGGCCCCAGCAGATAAAGTTCCAGTTCGCACCATGCCAGATGCCGGTCAGCGCCCAGACGGCCAGCATGTTCAGCATCTGGCGCCCGGCACTGCAGCGGTTGCCGCCCAGCGGGATATAAATGTAATCCCGGAACCAGCCGGAAAGGCTGATGTGCCACCGCCGCCAGAATTCGGTAATACTGCCTGAAATGTACGGCAGGTTAAAGTTCGCCGGGCATTCAAAGCCCATCATCAGGCTCAGGCCGTTGCTCATCTCCGAGTAACCCGCAAAGTCAAAGTACAGCTGCAAAGAGTACGCAATAATGCCCAGCCATGCCAGCGGCAGGGAAGCGTTCGCCAGCCCAATGCCGCCCGTTCCGATGATATCCTGCCAGAGCGCCGCAATGGAATCCGCCAAAATCACCTTTTTGGCAAGGCCGAACACAAACATTTCAGCACCATCCTGCGCTTTTTGCAGGGTGCAGCGTCCCTGTGTCTGGTGTAGGACATCCGCCATATCCCGGTATTTCACGATCGGGCCAACGATCAGCTGCGGGTACATCAGAACATATACCGCAAAGACCACCGGGCTGCGTTCCGCTTTTACCTTGCCGGTATACACATCCGCAGTATAACTGATGAGCTTAAACGTATAATAGCTGATGCCCAGTGGCAAAACATCCAAAAAACTCAGCTTGGCAAACCCGGTGGAAGCGATAACGTTGAGCGTGTCCAGCAAAAAGTTCGTGTATTTGCAGTAGACCAGCGCCGCTGCCGTCAGCACAATGGCAGCAATCAGCACGATTTTTCGCTTGCCCCCGGCGGGCAGGCTGGCAAGCAGAAGCCCCGCCGCATAGTTGATGGCAACCATGCCCACGGCCAGCGGCAGCCATGTAATACCGCCCCAGCAGAAAAACAGCAGGCTTTCCACCAGCAGCACCGCATTTTTGACCCTGCCCGGCACAAGGTAATACAGCCCCAGCGCCAGCGGCATAAAACAGAATAAAAAGACAACGCTGTTAAAATTCACAGCGGTTCCTCCTCTCTTGGTTCAGGGAGTGTGGGGAACAGCCCACCAAAAAAACAAGGCCGCAGCCTGTTGGGGCGCGGCCTGTTTGGTATCGGTTTGTGCTATCAGGCAAGTGCCCCGTCAATGGCGGTGTCGATTGCGGAATAATCCGGGCCATTCACACCGGCAATGACCATGACCACAACATTGCCTTTTACCACAATGCGTGCATCCTGTGCCTTGGCAACTTTATCAGCAAAGTCAGCATACAGCGTGCTGCTCATTGATTCCTTATAGGCTTCCAGTTCAGCTTTCACGGCGTCAGCGGTGCCATCTTTGACTTGAGCGGCGAATACCAGAGCACAGTCTGCCTGGTCGTTGGTCACATCGCCCTGGAAAGCAACAATGTTATCCGGGGTCAGGTTCATCTCGTTCTCCATGGAGAAATCATCGATGGCACGGGCATTGGGCACTTCGTTCACAGCCTCAATGGCGGTCACGACGGCGCCCAAATCCACGCTGGCAGTGGCTTCCTCGGTGGAGGAAGCATCGGTGCTGGCTGCCTCAGAAGCCGTGCTGCTGGCAGCTTCCGAAGAAGCACTGGCAGAGGAAGAAGCGCCGCTGCCGCAGCCAGCCAGCAGGGTGGCAAACAAAACGGCTGCCGCCAAGGCAGAAATCAATTTTTTCATAATATAGTTCTCCTTTGTTGGTTCGGGGTTCAAATTTATCTCTTTGGCCCTCTGGGAATTTAGATCGCCTACTATAGTACACCAGAATAATGTACTTATATAGGATACACGATTTACACCTGTTTTTCAAGTCCCGCAGGGTAAATCTCACACACTTTCACATCCACAATTTTGCGCAAAAATACCGGCGCTTGACAAACTCCGCCCGCCACCTTACACTTTGAAATACAGAATCCATGCAACTTATAAGGCAACACCGCACAATTCCCGCCTTGCGGCTTAAGTACCGCTCCGGCAGCTGCGGCACGGCATCTGCGTTGCCAAAATGCTCGATAAGACA
>ERZ773103.1331-NODE-1331-length-26453-cov-30.059588_pt1 | contig 26453 bp, 21 predicted proteins | sample MGYA00511118_ERZ773103 | MGnify/ENA primary metagenome ERZ773103 (study PRJEB29015, sample SAMEA2737821) | human gut metagenome | biome: human gut; feature: human-associated habitat; material: faeces | place: China | collected 2012 ... | reverse complement strand
ACCAAAGCTGCCATATCCGCAGGCAGATGGGCCGTAAAGCTTAAAGGCTCTCCGGTAAGGGGATGGATAAACTCCAGACCATAAGAGTGAAGGGGCTGGCGGCTGATATAACGGTAGTCCGGGTTATAGAGGAAATCTCCGGGAAGGGGGTGGCCAATATAACTCATATGGACACGGATCTGGTGGGTCCGCCCCGTATCTAATTTAAGGCTGATATAGGAAAGATCCTTTTCTTCATCATAAGAGAGCAGGCGGTAACGGGTCCTGGCTGTCTCACCATGTTCAAAGTCAATACGGCGAAGGACGGTAGAGTCTTCAGTCCGTCCAATGGGGGCATCAATGATGCCCTCTTTTTCTGTTTTTCCGCAGACAATTGCCCGGTACTGTCTGTGGATCTGCCTGTTAAGCATCTGGTCTGAAAGGATGCAGCCAGCTAAAAGATGTTTAGCGATCACTAAAAGGCCGGTGGTATCCCGGTCTAAGCGGTTGATCGCCCGGTAGACTAAGGTCTGGCCTTTGCTCTGGTAATACCAGGCAACTGCATTTGCCAGCGTGTGGTCAAAATGGCCCTGGGAAGGGTGGATGGGTACACCGGCATCTTTATTTACCACTAAAATATCTTCATCTTCGTAAACAATATTTAAAGGAAGTTCTACAGGGACAATATTCTGAGAATTTTCCTCCTCTAAAGTAGCAATAAGTATCTCACCTGCCTGGAGCCTGTGGATGGTAAATGCAAGCTCTCCCCCGATGGTAAGGCCGGTAGGAGAATTCCGCAGTTTTACCACCAGACGGTGGGAATAACCTTTGCTTCTTAAAAACTGTTCTACGGTCTTTCCCTGGTCCTTTTCTGTTATTTTATATTGTAATGTCTTTTTGATCATCGATTGTCTGTATTCCCTTCATGATCTTTGTTAGATCGTTTATCTGTTTTAAGTTTCCTGTAAATCATAACACAGCCTAAAAGGTTCGTCAAAAGCTTCCGGTGCAGGTTATTGCATATCTGCAGGAAAATGGGAATAGGATGAAATAAGATTTTGAGAGTACATAAATGCTCCAGGGAGAAAATGGATGAGAAAAAAGATCAGGCCTGTATGGTTATGGCTTCTGTTTTTAACACTGTTTCTGGGGCTGATATTTCAAAGTTTTCCTGTTAAGGCCCAGGAACAGGAAGAACTCCGCCTGTATTCCCAGTCCGTCGTGCTTATGGATGGTTTAAGCGGACGCATCTTATATGGAAAAAATGCAGAACAGATCCGTCCCATGGCCAGCACCACGAAGATCATGACCTGTATCCTTGCCCTTGAAAATGGAAAAACGGAAGAATGGGACATGCAAAATATCACAATGCGTGCCCTCTACCATAAATCATTGGAAATTGCGTACATGCTGCGCAAAAAAGGACTCCGCCCTGGTGACCGGGCGGTTATTTTCAGTATGCAGGATTATGGTACTACTTATGCGATCCTTGGTTGTATGATGGCAGGTGTCACATTCACCGTCATCCCACCGCCACTGGACGAAGGAAAAGTAGCACGTTTTATCTCTGTGCTGAAATCCTGTCAGCCGAAAGCGCTGATTTCCAACTATGCCATGGAACAAGAATCCGGTGTCAGCATCACCGGCCGTCTGATCCGCGAGGCATTTACCAGTGTCATCCGTTTAAAACGAATCTACACGGATCGTCTGACTCCATACAAACGAAAAGACGTGATCGTGGAAGCAACGGAAAACCGTCTGGTTTACCTGCAGTACACTTCCGGTTCCACCAGCGCACCAAGAGGCGTCCGCGTCACATGGAAAGCACTGATGAAAAATCTGGAACAGTGTCAGGCATGCTACGATTTTAACAATGGTACCCTTGGTACCTGGGTTCCGTTTTTTCACAATCTGGGACTGGTCGTTACGATCTGTATGCCGATCTGCACCACCAATGCCTGTGCTTATTTTCTCTCTACGTTACAGTTTCTGGAAAATCCAAAGCTGTGGGTAAAAATGCTGCATGATTTCAATCTGACTCTGACTGTCGGACCAGGTTCTGCCTTTGATGCATGTACCCGTATTTTTACACCGGAGGAAGCAGCAAAATATCCACTGACACAGGTAACTCATTTTATGAACGGTTCGGAATTTATCAGTGCCGAAACCGTGGAAAAATTTTCCGAACTGTTCCATCTTTCCCCGAATGCCATGGCACCGGGCTACGGACTGGCAGAAAATGTCTGTCTTGCAACCTTTGCCAGTCAGGATTACCGTGTATTAAAGCTGGATTATGAAGCATATCAGAAAAACCGCGCGATCGTTCTGGACGAAGTTCCGGAAGGTACACAGGTCAAAGAAATTGTCAGTGTCGGTAAACCAGTCAAAGATCTGACTGTGGTCATTGGCAATCCCAAAACCAAAAAAGTATATTCAGACCTGCATATCGGAGAGATTTTTATTTCCGGTGACAGCGTAGCAAACGGCTACTGGGGCACTTTAAAAGAAAATGCTAATTTCCGCGTCAAACTGGAAGACTATGATTGTAACTTCTATAAAACAGGTGATCTTGGATTTTTATATGAGGGGCATCTGTATATCACTGGACGAATCAAGGAAATGCTGATCATCAACGGACACAATATCTTCCCAAGTGATCTGCAGGCGCTGATCATGCAGAAAGTACCAGCGCTTGCTACAACCTCCTTTGGATTTTTCTCCACGAATAACGGAAACAAAGAACAGGTGATCGCTGTCGTTGAATCCAAACCAGAAGAAGATTTCCAGAAGCGGGTCAGTCAGATCAACGCAGCTGTATCCGCGCGCTTCGGCTTCTCCTTCTATGACATTATTTTTGTTCCAAGAGGAGCAATCCCGCGTACAGACAACAGTAAACTGCAGATGTTAAAAGCAAGAGATCTGTATCAGCAGGGAAAATTAAAAATTCTCCACAGCAGCCATGCATACCGCACTGGCAGCTCAGAGGCAACAATCATTGATAAGTCCATTGACAAAGCAGATGAGATTCTGCTGCAGGTAAAAGCTGTCTTTGAAAAAGTGCTGAACATCGAACAGTACAGCCTGACAGATTCCTTCTTAGAGCTTGGCGGCGATTCCCTGATGGGATTTGAGCTGGTAAGTAAAATTGAAGAACGGTTCCATGTAAAACTGGATCTACGTGAAGTACTGCTGGATTCCTCCGTGTCCGGTGTTGCTAATTATGTACGCCGCACATTAGCTGGTGCCAAAGGAGCTTCCAAAGCAGTCGATCTGGAACAGGAATGTAACCTTGATGCTTCCATTGCGCCGACAGATGCTTACACAGTGGCTCCACAGGATTGCAGAAATATTCTGCTGACAGGTGCTACCGGATTTCTGGGAGCTCAGCTGATCCGTGCGATCCTGACGCAATATCCGCATGACGGACTGAATCTGTACTGTCTAGTACGTGCAGACTCCGAAGAAGCCGGTCTGGAACGACTGATCAACAACATGATCCATTACCAGTGTTGGGATGAATCTTACCGCGCATTTCTGCATCCGGTCATTGGTGATCTCTCCACAGAGAAATTCGGTCTTTCCGAAGAACTGTGGCAGGAGCTGACAGAAAAAATTCAGGTAATCTACCACAACGGTGCTTTGCTGAATTTTGTGTTCCCGTATGAGTTTTTGAAAGAAACCAACGTACACGGAACCGTGGAAACCCTGCGCCTTGCCTGCGCCGGTCAGCCAAAATATTATCACTATGTATCTTCCTACAGCGTTTATGATACGCCAAATAACAAGGGCAAACGGGTCTATGAAAACGATCCGCTGAACACCGCTCACGGCTTCTCCCTTGCATATTCTGAGACAAAATGGGTATCAGAAAAACTGGTAGGAATTGCACAGAAACGCGGACTTCACACTGTGATCTATCGTCCTGGCGATATCACCGGTGCTGCCAACGGCATCTGGGAAATGGATGACATGGTCAGCCGTATGATCGTCGGAACGATCCAGATGCAGGCGATCCCACGCACAAGCTACTGCATGCATCTGACGCCGGTAGATTTTGTGGCAGATGCGATCTGCTGCATTTCCCGCAAACCGGAAGCCATGGATCAGGCATTCAATCTGGTCAACCCGGAGCCGGTTCCGGTGAAAAAGGCAGTTTCTTATATCCGCGCCTGCGGCTATCCAGTCCGTTATATTTCATTCCCGGCATGGAAAAGCAAATTAAAACAGGCGGATGCATCAGAAAATGCCCTGACCCTGTTAGCCTGCCTTTTTGAGAGCGGTACTGACGCCAACCCTGGTGTCCTGCGCCACTTCATCGGCAAAGACACGGTCTATGACTGTACCAAAGCAAATCTCCTGCTGAATCAGTCCGGCATCAGCTGCCCACCGGTGGATGAAAAACTGTTTGCCGCTTACCTGAATTATTTTAAAAAGAATGGATGTATATAAAATATGAAAATCGGAATACCACGGGCTTTACTTTATTATCGTTACCATGTTCTCTGGGAAACTTTTTTCCGGGAACTTGGTCACGAGACCATTGCAAGCCCACATACAAATAAGACACTTATGGATGCAGGCAGTCACTACGCCATCGACGAAAACTGCCTCTCCAGCAAATTATTTTTCGGTCATGTCTCCGCACTGGAAGGAAAATGTGACGCAGTCTTTGTTCCGCGTATCGCAAACTACGGAAAAGACGGCGTGATGTGCTCCCGTTTTGAAGCGCTGTATGATATGGCAGCCAACACTTTCCGCGATCATGATATTAAATTTATCACCTGCAACGTGGATCTTCAGCAGAAATGTCCAGAGGAACAGGCTTACATGATGCTGGGTGTTTCCCTTGGAGCTTCAGAAAGCCAGGCAAAAGAAGCTTATCAGAAAGCATATGCCGCATGGCAGAAAGCACATGAGAAACATATTCAGGAAGAGGAAGCAAAACTGCACGATGACCGCATCAAAATCCTTGTCGTCGGACACAGCTACAACCTCTACGATGAATATATCGGAAAACCGATCATGAAGGGAATCGAACAGCTGGATGCCGTTCCGATCTGTTCCGATGCCGTAGATTTAAAACAGGCTCAGACGGATTCCCTGAATATCTGCAAAGCCGTTCCGTGGATCATGAACCGCGAGCTGCTTGGATCGATTTCCAAATATCACAACGATGTGGATGGTATTATCCTGCTTACCGCATTCCCGTGTGGACCTGATTCCATGGTCAACGAGATGATCATCCGCCGGATCAAAGACCGCCCGATCCTGAACCTGCTGCTGGACAGCCAGGACGGAAACGCCGGTATCGAAACCCGTCTGGAAAGCTTTATTGATATTATCCGTTTCCGAAAGGAGGCACGTCTGTAATGCCGGAAAAAAAATATAAACTCTGTTACCCGCAGTTGGGAAACTATGACATTCCGATCCAGTACTTTGTAAACAACGGTCTGCATCTGGAATATCTGGCTCCGCCTGCCATGACAAAACGAACCATTGAACTTGGTGCAAAATACAGTCCGGACTTCGTCTGTGCACCATTCAAATGTATGATGGGCTGTTACATCGAAGCCTTAGAGCAGGGTGCCAACGTTCTGATCCAGACCGGCGGAACCTGTCGTCTGGGCTACTACGGTGAACTTCATGAGCAGATATTAAAGGATCTGGGATACGATTTTGACATGTTCAATCTGACTCTCTTCCGCTACAAAAATCTGATTGGCATGTTAAAAGGCATGAGACAGTTTGCCCCAAATGCATCCATGCTTCAGATGGTAAAAGCGCTGCCTGCCACTGCCAGAATGATCACCGTTATCGATAAAGTGGAAGACAACTACCGTCAGAACATGGGATTTGAAATTGAAAAAGGCTCCTATGATAAAGTATACAACCGTTTTCTGGCACAGCTTCGCAAAGCAAAGGGATTAAGGGCTGTCAACCGCATTTACAAACAGACCATCGCAGATTTTGATGCTATTCCGAAAAACAAACCGGAACATCCGCTGCGTGTTGGTGTGGTCGGTGAATATTTCACCATTATGGATCCTTATTCTAATCATGAAATTGAGAAAAAAATCGCACAGATGGGTGCGGAAGTACATCGCTGGATGAACCTTTCCAACAGTGTGCTGCTCTGTCCGGATGAGGGAACCCTGAAAAAATTAAAAGGCTACCTCACCTACGACCTGTATAAATTCCCATCTTCCCTCTGGGTCAATATCCAGAAAAAGCTTTCCAGCAAATACACCAAATTTGACATGGGAAGTTCCAGTATCTCCACCATCGCCCTGGCAGAGCATTATGCCGAAAAAGGCTTTGACGGACTGGTTCACGTAAAATCCTTCGGTTGTACACCGGAGATGGATGCCGTTCCGGTACTCCACAACATCAGCTCCGACTACAAAATCCCGGTGCTGTACTTAAACTATGATACTCAGACCAGTGATACCGGTATCGAGACCAGACTGGAAGCATTTTATGATATGATCGCCATGAGAAAGGAAGTAACAGAATCTTGAAAAAAGCATATTTAGGAATTGACATCGGATCTATTTCCACCAAAGGTGTCATTATCGATGAAGAAAAAAACATCCTCGCTGGAATTTATCTCTGGACGGAGGGAAATCCGATGGGCGCTGCAAAAAAAGTAATCGCAGCCCTTGGAGAAAAAATTGATCAGAATGAATATAAAGTCGTTGCTGCCGGAACAACCGGAAGTGCCCGTAAACTTGTCGGCGCTATGTGCAACGCCAGCATTGTAAAAAATGAGATCACGGCACACGCGGTTGGAACCACAACCCTGCACCCGGATGTCCGCACCATCCTTGAGATCGGTGGACAGGATTCCAAGATCATCTGTGTGGAAAACGGTGTCGCTGTGGATTATGCCATGAATACCCTGTGTGCTGCCGGAACCGGTTCTTTCCTCTCCAGCCAGGCCCGTCGTCTTGGTGTGGAAGTAGAAGAATTTGGAAAAATCGCTCTTGGAAGTAAAAATCCAACTCCGATTGCAGCCCGCTGCACCGTATTCGCAGAGTCCGATCTGGTTCACAAAATCCAGATGGGACACAAAAAAGAAGATATCATTGCCGGTCTGTGTAATGCCGTTGCAAATAACTACTTAAACAATATCGGAAAAGGTAAGAAAATCTTTCCGCCAATCGTATTCCAGGGTGGTGTTAGTAAAAATGAAGGCGTTGTAAAAGCCTTTGCAGACTCTCTGGGAGAAGAAATCATTGTAGATGAAAACGGACATCTGATGGGATGTTACGGTGCTGCGATCCTTGCACTCGGATGCGGCATTGAGAAACCGTTCAGCTTTGATGTGGCAGATATGGAATTTGTGACACGAGAAGTTGTATGTCCGAATTGTGCAAACCATTGTGAGATCATCTGCGTTTACCGCGATGGGGAACTCATTGATTCTTGGGGAAATCGTTGCGAACGTGGGGAAATCAAACAAGGCCAAGATTAGGGTGGCTTAAAATTTACCAAATTTACTTTTAATAAAAGAACGTCTGTATTTTGTCTCAGTCGCTAACAATCGCTCCTCGAGAAAAAATACAGACGTTCTTAATTTACACAGTGATATGAATTGGTAAATTTTTGCGCCACCCTGCACTTCGTGTCACAACGTAAGGGTAAGCAGTGTGGTTTAAACTCACAGACAAAAAGAAAGGGACTCTGGCTATTTTTTCTTGTCCAGCGATTGTTAGCAGACAAGAAAAAATCGCAGAGTCCCTTTTCATAACTTACATTTTAAACCACGCAATTACCCGAAACTAGATATTAGAAATCTACGCGACCAGTATACTGGTCATTGATTACATAGTAAGCTGCATCCTCTTCCGGTTTCAGATACATAGTAATTGTTTTTACTGCTACGCCACCCTCTACAGAATTGAACTGTGCAATTGCACGCTCTGTTAATTCAGCCTCATCAAACTCTTTACCAAGATACTGTAATACGATCTTCTTGGTCGGTTTTCTTGTTACTCTTTTCTTAGTCTCTGTTTTTACAGCATCCGCTTTTGCTTTTACTGTTTTCTTTGCTGCTGTAGCTTTTTTCGTTGTAGCAGCTTTTGCTTTTGTAGCTGTCTTCTTTGCAGTTGTTTTTGCTGCTTCTGCAGTTTTCTCAACAGTCTCAGCCGCTTTTTCTACTGCTTTCTCTGCAGTCTCTTTTACTTCTGCTGCTGCCTCAGTAGCTTTCTCTGCTGCTTTCTCTACAGTTTCTTTCGCTGCTTCTTCTGCTTTTGCTGCTGTCTCTTTTACAGCTTCTTTTACTTCTACAGCTTTTTCCTCTACAACTGCTTTTGTTGCCTCAACTTTCTGAGCTGCTGTAGTTGTTGCCTTTGTTGTATGTACATTTGATGTCTTTCTTCTTGCCATGATAATTGTCCTCCCTCTGACATTTTCGGCATGTCTGCACGATTGCTGACCAATGCCAATTCATAATACCTGATTTTGGATTTCTGTCGATATTATTTAGAACTATTTCTTCTTATATCGTTTTGAATTGTACACCCATTCCCAGATTCTGTCAACAAATTAACAATTTACTATCTTTTTTTAGATCACCACTCAAATGTCATACACATTATAACAAGGACATCTATATTACTGCTTATTCAACAAGCCATCCAGCACCTCAAAGAAGTTTTCAAATGTTTTTTTACAGCATCCCGGATTTAAAATCTCAATACCTTCTGCACCAAGTCCCATCACAGCAAATGCCATGGCTACCCGGTGATCCTCAAAGGTTTCAATCTTGCAAGGCTGTGGCTTACCCGGATGGATGCACACCCAGTCATCCCCTTCTTCACAGGTGATTCCGGCATTTCTCAGATTCGTTACGATTGCATGCAGCCGATCACATTCCTGCCCGCGGATATGTCCCACATGTGTGATTTTTACCGAAGATGAAGCATATGGCGCGATTGCCGCCAACGTCAATGCCTGATCGGAAAAATCGTTCATATTCACTTCCAGACCTTTTAATCCATCCACTGGACCTGTCAGACGGATTCCATCTGCTTCTTCTGTCAGACTGCATCCCATCTGCTCTAATAGCTTCAGGAATTTCATATCTCCCTGCATGCTGTCCCAATGTACATGCTTTACTTTTGCACTGCCGCCGCTCATAGCTGCTGCCGCATAAAAGTAACATGCCCCAGATACGTCCGGTTCGATCTGATACTCTGTTTTCTGATAACCATCAAATGGTGCTACTGTATAATCGCAGCCGTCAAATCCTGCTTCCACACCAAATTCCTGCATCATCTTCCTCGTAATACGAATGTAGGAACCATCCTTTTTCTCGCTGGTAATATGGATTCGTATGCCGTGTGGAAACATCGGCGCGATCAGCAAAAATGCACTTAAAAACTGTGTACTTGTGCTGATATCCAGATTCAGCACCGCTTCCTGCTCCAGACTCCGTATCTGCGCTCCTGCTCCCGTGATGCGCACCGGAAGATGCCATGCCTCTCCCAGCCATTCCGCGGATGCACCAAGACTGATCAGTGCCTCAAAAAGCGGCTGCATCGGACGTTTCTGCATCTGTTCCGATGCGTTGATCACAAAGGTTCCTTCCGATACGCCCAGCATTGCCGTCAGAAAACGTGCTGCGGTTCCCGCACTTCCCACATGAATGGAACCAGCCTGCACCGGAAGGACACCTCCGCATCCTTCCAGTTCAACGGTATGTTGTCCTTCATCGATCCGTACATCATATCCCAGTGACTGCAGGGAACTCAAAAAATGTCTGGAATCATCACTGAACAACACACCATGCAGATACACATGACCTTTGCAAAGTGCTGACAGTAATAATGCACGGTTTGTAATACTTTTAGACCCCGGAACCTCTACCGTCCACTGCGCCGGTTTTTTTAATGATCTTACCCTATAACTATCTGCCATTTCCTTCTCCATCCAATTTACTGATTCGCGTCTGTACCGGTTGTATTGCCGTCATTTGTTGTGGAACCGCCAGTAGTATCGCCGGTACTTCCACCCGTATTGTCACCAGAACTATCTCCTTTATTGTCACCGGAAGTATCGCCTGTATTGCCGCCTGTATTGCCGCCCGTATTATCTCCGGTATTGGAATCGGAAGAATCCGGAATATTGCCTCCATTGATACCATCCGTCTCAGAAGGAATATTTCCATCAATACCTGTATTGTTGTTATTATTCTGATCGCCTTGATTTGTATTATCCTGCGTCTGATCAGCCTGATTTGTTGTGTCGTTCTCTGCCGGTGCACTGGAATCGGAGTCATCAAAATCATAAACCTGATCCTTGCTGCCGGATGAATGCCTTGTGTCCAGATCAAAATCTTTTGCATCCAGACCTTCTGTCATGAAAAGCATCGCTTCTTTCCAAACTTTTGCCGGATAAGAATGTCCCCAGATTCTCTTCGTTGCACGCTGATCGTCATATGCTACATAAACAGAAATCGTATAATACGGTGTATAGCCACAGAACCATCCGACTTTGTTTTTATTTGTTGTACCTGTTTTTCCTGCTGCTTCAACATTAGAAGCGCTGTCCCAGTTCAAATCTTCCGCAGTACCACGCTTTAACACACCAGTCAGAATGTCTGTCATCTGATCTGCTGCAGACTGGCTGTATACACTTTTGCTGGTTGGATCTTCATAAATCTCGTCACCATTGGAATTCAGAATAGAAGAAATACAATCTGTCTGTGTATACTCACCATGATTCTCCAGAGTATAGTATGCATTTGCCATCTCAACGGTATTGACACCGTTTGTCAGACCACCCAGAGCAGCACTCAAATTATAATCATCCGATACTACAATTCTGGAGAAATTCATATCCTCTACATAGGAAAGTCCGACCTTTGGTGTAATCTCATTAAACAGAGAGTACGCACATCCATTGTAACTCTGCTCTACTGCCCGGCGTAAACTGTATTTCGTTCCACCCATTTTCTTAATTTCTGCTGAAGTAGATTTCTTTGCACTGGATACATCAATCTCTGTCAATGTAGAATTTGCTGTGTAGCCTTCCTCCAACGCCGGTGTATAAACTGCCAGCGGTTTAAAAGAACTTCCCGGCTGCATATAACTCTGGAAACCACGGTTCAGAGAATAGGTCTGCTGAATGGCATCCTGAGAACGTCCACCAATGATTGCTACTACTTTTCCGGTTTCGTTGTCAATGACTGTCATAGCACCCTGCAGTGCATAAATGCCTGTGGATTCATCCACCTCATCATCACTTTCCAGCTGTTCATTCAGAACTTTCTGCAAGCCCTTCTGCGCATCCAGATTCATGGTGGTAGTTACCTTATAACCGCCTGTATACAATTTATGTTTTGCCTGCTTGTATGCTTCGTCATAATAATTGGTGTATGTTTTATAATCCTCATCGTCATCAAAATGATACTGGAATTCAAACCCATCCAGCTTCATCAGATAACGTACTGCACAGTTAATTGCATAAGTTACTTCATAATTATAGAAGTTGTCATCTTCATCACTGACTGATGCTACAGAAATATTCTCTCCTAAAGCAGATTCGCCAGCCTCTTTTGTAATATAACCACACTCATACATATCTTCCAGAATCTTATTTCTTCTGGCAATCGCATTTTCACTGTTTCTCAGTGGATTATAGTATTCCGGTCTGTTTGGAATCGCACACAGATATGCTGTCTCGGACAGGGACAGATCATTGACAGACCGTCCAAAATATTTCTGAGACGCATCTTCCACGCCGTAAATACCATTTGCAAAACAACAGCTGTTGCAGTAAAACTCCATAATCTGCTCTTTACTGTATTTTTTGTTCAGTTCCCATGCAATAAAAATCTCTTTGATCTTACGGGATAATGTCTTTTCGTTGGAAAGGAACGTACCACGCGCCAGCTGCTGCGTGATCGTACTTGCACCTTCTGCCACCTGTCCTCTTGACTTGACGTAATTTAAACAGACACGGACAATTCCCTTGAAATCCACACCACTGTTCTTCCAGAAAGTACGATCCTCAACTGCCACAAATGCATTGACTACATCTGCCGGAATCTGATCGTATTCCAGATAAGTGGCATCCACATCTTCTGACAAAGCCGCCAGCTGAGTGCCGTCATCGCTGTAAATATAAGAAGTCTGTGCCAGACGGAACGTCTCCGGTGTACTCTCATCTACCAGTTCCTTTGCCTCTTTCATGCAGCCAAACAGTGTCTGTCCGGTTGCCTTCTTCAGCATCACATTTCCACCGATAAACAGTGCCAGGACCAAAACTGCCAGAATAATGAAAAAATTTTTCAACCGGCGCATGTTGTCTTTTTTCCGGGCTACTCTCAGTCGCTTCTGATACTTTTCTTCCGAAACCGGATTCTTCTTTTGCTGCTGCTTGACATATTTCACATGTGATTTTATTTTCTTTTTCTTCGTTGCCATACATTAACTCCTTTCGGGGATTTTCAGTACTTCGTAAAAATGTGTCTCGTATTACAAGCATGCTAATATGATTTTGCTCATTATTTCGTGATTTCATCACTCAATCACTTCGCCGTTCGCCAAAAGTGATCAAGCTCCCTATGGCTCTCTTGCGCTCATTATATCATAAGCAAAACCGGCTTATGATCAACATTCGCCGGTCGTCAATCATGCAAGCATGTTGACTCTCTTGCGCTCATTATATCATACATTTTCACTGGCGTTTCTTAAGATATCGTGATTTTACTTTTAAAATCATAGGAAAACTTATTTTATCTTATCTCTTTTTATGCGTCTTCACGCGTCAGCTTCTTCACCCACTTATAACTGCGGAAATGGAGGAACGTCGGCAATCCCTTAAATACCTGATCGGACTGGATCATAATAACAACGCCGACAACAGACCAGTGCCACCAGAACGCACTCATGAAGGACAACGGAATAACGATTGCCCAGGTACTGATCATGTTCATCATCATTGTAAATTTTGTATCTCCGCCGCCACGGATGATTCCCATACTTACCGGCATCTGATAGGACATTCCCACCATAATAAAACTCATAACGATGATCAGCTGATCTGCCATCACCAGTGCAGAATCATTCAAGTTGTACAGTGTCAGCAGCGGTTTTCTCAGTAAAAACAGCGCCAGTCCCAATGCCGCACCGATCAGCACATCGATGACTGCCAGTGTACGTGCATCCGATTTGATTCGTTTCATATCTCCACGTCCAACGGCAGAGCCGATCATAACTGCTGAGGAAGATGACATTGCTACAACGATTACCTTCAAATACTGATAAAAGGTAGTAGCTACGGAGTTTGCAGCGATCGCATCAGAAGAAAGATGTCCAAGGATCGCGGTCTGGAACGGTACGGAGATCGCCCACAGCACCTGAGATAACATAACCGGAATCTCTACCTTTGTATAATCCTGACGCAGTGCTGCATCAAATTTCATAAAGTTTTCGCTGAACAATTTTAATTTTTTATCGACTTTCAGCATGTAGATCACAACAATTGCCAGCTCAACAATACGTGCGATCAGTGTTCCGATGGCTGCACCGCGGATTCCAAGCTCCGGTGCGCCAAAACGTCCGAAGATCAATACATAGTTAATGCCAACGTTTACGATCAGGGAAACAATTGAGATATAGAACGAAATCTTTACAGTTTCCACACAACGCAGCGCCGCCATCAGCACGTTTGTAATAATAAACAGCAGGAAAGTATACTTGATGATACCAAGGTAAGATACACCCTCTGCAATGATTTCCGGATCATTGGTAAAAATAGATACCACCTGATGTGACAGGAAGGTGCAGATCAAAATGGTAATAATTCCACAGATCAGTCCCAGTTTTAACGCGATACCAGTCAGTTTCCGAATTGGCTGCATACGCTGCTGTCCCCAGTATTGGGCACCCAACACGACAAATCCCTCTCCGATTCCAAGAGTGATCTGCTGCACCATAAAGAAAATCTGGTTGACCGTCGCTGCGCCGGACAATGCATTCTGGCTGTAACTACCCAGCATAATGTTGTCTGCCATATTGACACTGTATGCCACAATATTCTGTAACGCAACAGTAATCAAAAGCGGAAACAACGTACGGTAAAATGTTTTGTCTTTTGTAAAAAAGCTCTCTTTTGTTTTCTGTCCCATTAATTTATGTACTCCTTTGATACTTCTATTCTGCCCATATTCAAGTCGAACGCACGTGAGACTTGGTGCGTGATTCTGGTCAGCGCAAGCTGACATCTTCTTTTCAGAATCACTGCACTCTACACTCCGTTCCGGTCGGCGCAAAACCATTTTAGCACAGACATAAGTTTCTTCCTCATATCTGACAGATTTCAGGGCACTATCTTAGATAGTATAGCACCTTTTATTTATAAAGAAAAGTTTCCGTTCGCATACTATGTAAGATGATGTGTAAACTGGCTAGTAAAATAGTTACAGTGTTACAGTTCACACGCGCAATTCGTAAAATAAAAGAAGATAAAGCCAAACTTCGACTTTATCTTGACATTTCTCTGCTCTATATAACTTGTATCTCTTTTATTATAATAATAAGTATCATTAAGATCATCACTACTATAATAGCATCCTCTCTAACTCTCGAATTTGAAAATGCATTTAAGCGGATGCAATATGCTCCTGAATATAATCATGCATATTTTCTTTTTCTATTCCAAGTACCACGGACAATTCCCCGTACAGCTCCTGCTCAGCCACACGCATATACCGCTCATCCAATGCTGTCACCTTCTTGCCCGCTGCCAGACGCTCGTCCTTTCTCTGGTGCAGTGTTTTTAAAATGCTGATCCAGGAACGGCCGCTGCACTCATGCAGAGCGGCTTTATAGCTGGCTTCGCGCTGCTTCTCATTCGGTACTTCCAAAACCTCAATGCTTGGAATATCCTGAATCAGACGCTTTGCCTCCTCCGGAGTCATTACTTTACGGATCATTACCTTGTTACTGTCAATCGGCAGATAGACCGTCTGCTCACTATTCTGCACCGGATGCATAATATAGAAAAGACGATTTCTGTCAACACCGGGAATATCTACGTGCGAAATATCCTGAATCTTGCAGACACCCTTACTTCCATAAACGACATATTCCCCTTTTTCAAACATACACAACGCTCCTTTCTTCTCATTTTAAATGGAAACTTCCATTTTATAACTTGTGTGTGGAAATAAATTGTTAGCCATTTCTCTTTTTTCAACAATTGTTATATATAGTATACCACACTTTCGCAAAAGAAGTCAGTGAATTGTATATATTTTCAAAAATTTTGTGACTTTTTACAATAATCAGTCGATTCGTTTTTATTAGTTTTGCACAACGTTTCTGTAATTCTTTACGCAACATAGACAATAAAGTATGTATTATTCTCTGTAGGCGGGCTTGTTTCATGATGGATTACCATAATTTTTCAATATAGTTATCTGAATTTTCCTATAATAAAAAGGAACCCTGATAACCAGAGTTCCTTTTTCCAGTCATTATTTTTCTTCTTTTTTCGGCGAATGATGCATATCACGAATCGGGATATTTGCATACAATGCCGGAACGGTTCCGTTTCCTGTGTCGGATTCTGTCTGTGTAATCTGGATATCTAATCCTTCCGCATCAATTTCCATATATTTGGAAATCACCTTGATGATATCGTTTTTGATCAGCTCCATCACATCCGGTGAACAATTAGCACGATCTGATACAAGTAACAACTTCAGGCGGTCTTTTGCTACATCCCCGGAACTTTTTCTTTTGAAAAAATCCATAAATCCCATAGTAAAAGCCCTCCTAGTTCTTTTTGAACAAGTTTTTCAGCTTGTCAAACACGGTCTGTTTTTCTTCCAGATTTAAAAATTCCACTGTCTCACCAAGGATTCTTCTGCAGATATTGGAATAAGCCTGTCCTGCCAGACAGTCGCTTCCTACCAGCGGCTCACCCTGATTGGTGGAGATAACGATATGCTCATCATCCGGAACTGCACCAAGCAACGGAATTGCAAGGATATCACATACATCATCTACAGACATCATGTCGCCACGTTTTACCATATCCATACGCAGACGGTTTACGATCAGCTCAGTCTTCTGAAGCTCATTTGCCTCAAGAAGTCCGATGATACGGTCAGCATCACGAATTGCAGATACCTCAGGTGTTGTTACAACAATCGCTCTGTCAGCACCTGCGATCGCATTTTTAAATCCCTGCTCGATACCAGCCGGACAGTCAAGAAGGATGTAATCAAACTCCTCACGCAGCTCATCGGTCAGTTTTTTCATCTGCTCCGGAGTAACGGATGTCTTGTCTCTCGTCTGTGCAGACGGAAGCAGGTATAATTCCGGATATTTTTTATCCTTGATCAGTGCCTGTTTGATCTTGCAGTTTCCTTCTACAACATCTACCAGGTTGTATACGATACGGTTCTCAAGTCCCATAACCACATCCAGGTTACGAAGTCCGATATCGGTATCGATCAGTACGACTTTTTTGTTCAGCTGGGCAAGTCCTGTACCCACATTTGCGGTAGTGGTTGTCTTACCAACACCACCTTTTCCTGATGTAATAACAATTACTTCACTCATTGCATCCAGTCCTCCATACTTTTACTTGTTTCCCGCCTGCAAAAACGGGCATCATTTCTTATTTGGTATAATCGTTCAAACTTGCACGTGTGATCGGCTCTATGTAAATATTGCCGCCCTTTGCAACAGCGATCTGTGCCTCCGGAATTACCGGATTCTTCTCTTTCCGACGCAGTCTGCGCATCGGTTTCATCTTTTTGTCCGGGCTCTTTGCCAGTATATCTCCGATCTGAATCTGAATCGGATCCATCTCAAGTGCCACGATGAAACAATTGCTGTCTCCTGCGGCTCCCGCATAGGCATTGCCCTTCAAAGCTCCAAGCACTATGATATTGCCCTGTGAGATAATCTTCGCACCCGGATTGACATCACCGACGATCACGACACTGGATACGCTCTCCAGCACCTGTCCGGAACGAAGTGTTCCGCGGTAAAATTCGCCTTCTCTGCCGGATACCGAATCGTAATAGGCTTCAATCTGCTGTTTTACCAGATCCGCATGCGTCTCATCATTATCCACAATACAGATGATCGATATACTTGTATTCTCTGTAATGGTCTCTATGATCTGATATTCTTCTTCCTGAGTGAGTGTACGTCCCTCAAAAGAAATCGCCATTTTCGCATTTTTGAAAAACTTCTCGGATTCCTGAAATTTCTCCTTAATTGCAGTCAACAGCTCCTGAAACGGCATGTCTTTGTCCAGGATCAGATTGATTCCATATTTGTTACTTTTTATGACTACTGCTTGTGACATGTATTTCCTCCAAATTCATCAGACAGGTTTTCAATGCACGGTTCTTCCGCACAGTAAACCATTCTTTAATTATACCGAATCTGGATAAATATGCAATGGTTTTTGCCGGAATCCACTGATAAAATCTGAGATTTTCGGATATTCTAACCAAGAGGAATCTTTCCCTCAGTCTACATTTAGCTCCCACTACGACAAACATACTGCAAAGATATGCACTCACTATGGAAAATAATCGTTTCTGTTCCATAACAAAATTTAGCAAAACAATTCATCTCAGTCTGAGTTGAGACTCCCACTTCTGCAAGTGGTGAGTAGTAACAAGTATTTCTCAGTGGGAGTTCAATCTCCGACTGAGATAAATGCTCCGCGAGGATGTGCAGTGATTCTGAAAAGAAGATGTCAGCTTGCACTGACCAGAATCACGCACCAAGTCTCACGTGCGTTCGACTTGAAAAGGAGTTATTTATGTATTACACACTACATCAGCGACTAAGAAAAATAGAACTTGATTTTAAACCGGATTTAAACTTGTCAAGGCAGAATCCCATTCAACACGACTCTGACCTGACAGACTCTATTCGACATAATACATCATCTTCAGATTCAACTTCAAACGATTCCACTTGCATAGAAACCGTGCTGACACTCTCCCCGGCACAATGGGAACAGCAAAAAGCATCCCTGCATTTTCCATCCTACGCTGGTCTGGAAAACACCATCATCCGCAGCTGCAAAGCAGAGATCTATCCCCATTACATCTCCGGAAGCATGTGTATTCCCGACCGCAAACGACTGTTAGAATCGCCACTCTGCTTTACGTTTTATATGAATGAAGCCTGTATGGTATTTGTATCGGATGATTCTGTACCTGACCGCATTATTGAAACGATGATTCACCGTTACGAAAGCCAGGAAATGTCTCCGGAACTATTTTTGTATGGATTTTTCTCGGAATTTCTGACGGATGATATGGAACTGTTAGAATCTTATGAACGCAAACTGTTTTTGCTGGAAGAAAATGCCATGCGGGGCAATATCCACGACCTGATGCCCCGGTTATTAAAAAACAGGCGGGAGTTAACCCGCCTGCGCAATTATTATGAACAGATTGACGATATGGCTGGACAGCTGCAGGGCAACGTCCGAAATTATTTCGACCCGGAACGGCTGCAGCTGCTTCAGCTCATCGGCGACCGCGCCTGCCGTCTCCAGCAGGTGGCACAGCAATCGATTGATTACTGCCAGACCCTGCGGGATTTTGAACAGGCGCAATCCGATCACAAACAGAATAAAACCATGCAGCTGATGACGGTTCTGACTTCTGTCTTTTTCCCGCTCACCGTCATCACCGGCTGGTATGGCATGAATTTTACCCATATGCCGGAGCTGGAAGCCCGTTATGGCTATCCGTTGTTAATCGCCATCAGTCTCGGCGTGATCGCCGTGGAGTTCTGGATTTTGAAAAAACGTAAGATTATATAAAAGTTACAGATTATTGATGATCAGCACGATTCCGGAAAGAATCAGTAACACAATCACAATCTTCTTAATGACTTTCTCATTCAAAACCGAACTGCTCTTCATTCCAAGAAATACTGCTGCCAGCATAAACGGAATCAGGATCACGACCTGCTTAAGCACTGCAAGTGTCAGGATTCCAGTCGCTGCATACAAAATAATACGGATCGTATTTTCCACCACAAATACCACACAGATATTTGCCTTGAATTCATGACTGTTTTCCGCCACTCTGCTCACATAAGCCGCCAGCAGTGCACCTACACCATACAGACCGCAAAGCAGACCGGAAATAATTCCAATCAGTACCAATACAAATTTGGAACCGCCGGACTTTTTGTTGCTACTTTTGCTGCTTTTCATTTCCCGAAACAGCATTTCAATGCCAATGATAATAACTGCGATGCCAAAAATCACTTTCAACAGACCAGCATCTGTGTGTTTCAACAAAAAGATTCCCGGAATGCTGCCCGCCACGACCAAAGCGGTTAGTGGAAGCCAGATTTTCCAGTTCAACGATTTCCGTTCTTTCCAGACTAAAATAATATTGCTCGGATACCCCAACACTACTTCTAACGGTGAAATATTAATATTGTTTGCCGTGTAGCTTAAAATCCCGTTAAAAATCAGGGTGTTCGCAAAGCCGCATAGCCCCTTGATAAAAAATGCAACCAGTGTTGCAATGATAAACCAGATCATAAGTTTTCTTCTCCTTATTTACGTGTATGATTCTATAATACCTCTTGCTCTATACCAGATTTTTGACAAACAATTACAGAATCTTATTTTTATTGTGTATTACGAAAGATCAGCTGATTTTTGTAAATTCACAGTATCACTTATGATCGAATTTATCCAGTTTTTTATCCAAAAAACACGCAAACGTGACAATATAAGTCATTTTTGCGTGTTTTTCTTTTTCAGTTATTTTTAATGAAACTCAGCTCACACCTGATATTCTCTTACTGATTAATCCAAAATATTTCCATCAATGGAGATGGTCACTACCTGCCATGGAATAAATTTACCGCTTGCCTGTAATGCCTTCTTTGCTGCAGACTCCAGACCACCACAGCACGGAACTTCCATACGTACAATCGTAACGCTCTGAATATCATTATTGGAAATAATCGTTGTCAGCTTTTCGCTATAATCAATATCATCCAGTTTCGGACAGCCGATCAGAGTTACTTTGCCTTTCATGAAATCTTCATGCATGCGGGCATATGCATAAGCGGTACAATCTGCTGCGATCAGTAATTTTGCACCATTGAAATACGGTGCATTCGGAGCAACCAGCTTGATCTGGCACGGCCACTGTCCCAGACGGGAAACACTCTGCTGCGGTGCAGCCGGTGCGCTCTCCCCAGTCTCTTCCAGACGTTGGTTCAGCATACGCATCCGTGTGCCCGGGCATCCGCCAGCCATCGGTGCATGTGCCGGTGCGGAAGTTCCTGCTGATTTCGCGTTCTCTGCATCTTTTTTTGCTTTGTTTGCCAGAACAGCTGCCTCATCGTACGCTGCTGCTTCACGCTCAACAAATGTGATTGCATTGGTCGGACAGGCTGGCAGACAATCACCAAGACCGTCGCAGTAATCGTCACGAAGCAGTTTTGCTTTTCCGTTTACCATGCCAATGGCACTCTCATGACAGGCATTTGCACATGCGCCGCACCCGTTACATTTTTCTTCATCAATATGAATAATTCTTCTTACCATAAGTTTGTTCCTCGCTTTTTTATTTGTATTTTTTCGTTTTTTCAATTTAAAAAACATATCTTTTGTACCTTATTGTTGTTCTCTTTTGTAAGATGTACTTAGCATACAGTGTTTTTAGAGAAAAATCTGTGGTTTTAACCACGAAACATTTTTTATTGCAAAAATTTGTAATCATCACAGCTTATTTTTATAGCCATTCCCGCAAAAAGCCTTCCATTTCCTTCAAATCATCCGAAAATAATACATGTTTCATTTTATCTTCCGCCAAAAATCCCGCATCTTCCATCGTCTGAAACATCTGCTTCAACGGCTCATAAAATCCATTGCGATTAAACAAAATACTCGGCTTATGGAATACTCCGATCTTCGTCAACGTAATCGTTTCTGATATTTCATCTAACGTGCCCATCCCACCCGGAAGTGCGATAAATACATCCGCCAGTTCCAGCATTTTCCGCTTCCGCTCACTCATATCCTCTGTAAAAATTAATTTTGTCACATAAGGCTGTGGACGATTTTTAATAAAAGCAACATTTCCCGGAACAACGCCGATCACTTCACAACCAGCATCGTGTACTTCTTTTGCGACGATTCCCATCAGACCAGACTCACCACCGCCATACACCAGCGTATGTTTGGATGCTCCGATCCACTGTCCCAGTTTTCTTGCAGCTTCTGTATAAAGTTCCTCTTTGCCAAATTCAGATGCACAGTAAACAGCTATTTTCATATGTATCTTTCCTCCTGATTCATGAAATACTCTACAATCATTCTCAAATAATTTATCATGAACTCCCACAAACTTTCCTGTCAAACTAAAAAATACGCAGCCGTTTCCGGCTGCGCACTTTTTCGGACAATCCGCAATCACACGAAATGCACCGCTAAGCCTACGCTATTGAAAAAAGTGTCGTGGATTAGGCAACTGCAAGCAGAAGCCCTCTTCTCGAACGAATCATCCTTTTTCATTGTAGCACCAATAAAGCTCTATGAAAAGCCTAAAATTACGCTCTCAGCTTTTGCGTAACGACATCACGTTGTCCTTATTCCACAAAATTCCCACGTCAATGTATTCAACAGCAAGTATTCTTCTGTGCCTATCGGACTTCCATCACTACGCGTGGAAAATACATCACAGGAAATCAGATTTCCGGCTCTGCTGATTCCCTCCACAGGCGTATGCCCTACAACCTGAAGCAATTTACGCGGCTTATACAATTTCATTTTCGAATGTTGCGGTCTGAGCCAGATCGGTGATGCATCGTTCCACATCTCCGTTCGCCCCAGTTTATTAATCTCCTCTACAACCGCATCCACATCATCGTATTTTGCTTTCGGGACATATCCTTCCACAAAGTCATTCAACACACCTGCATGAGAAAAAAGCACATTATCAATTCTTTGCACATACTGGATCGGATTATTTTCCGTAACAACCGAACGCAGATCAAGTAATTTTTTCTGAACGGTATAGGATGCCATGCTGCTGTATCCGGTTTCTAACTGATTCCAATAATAACTCAGGTCATGATTTCCAAAACACCATGCCGTATCAGGAAACTTTATCGCAAACTTAATTGCTTCATCATATGTTTCTTCATACAGGGAAACATCGTATTCCTTTCCCCAGTCATCTGCCAGATCCATCAGACAGACTACGCGATCTGCAATCTTCTGATGCATGAGTGCAGCGGCATGTTGAAACATATATGGTTTTAAATGAACATCGGGAATTACCAAAACTTTCATTGTCACACCTCATTTTTTCAACCGTAAATTCAAGTCGAACGCACGTGAGACTTGGTGCATGATTCTGGTCAGCGAAAGCTGACATATTCTTTTCAGAATCACTGCACATCCACGCGGAGCGTTTATCTCAGTCGGAGATTGTACTCCCACTGAGAAAGACTTGTTTTTACTCACCACTTGCAGAAGTGGGAGTCTTCTCGACTGAGATAAAAGGACTCATGCTATCGTTGCTAATCATAAATCCTAAATCCACTGATATGCCGTCCATTTAACCAGCGCTCTTTCTCGTCCGTCTGACCTTCCGGCGGCCAGATCAGTAATTCAGAAATCATAAAATCTGCATCTTTCATCGCGCTAGTATCCTGAATCTCACAATGATAAAAACCAAACCGCATTCCCGGAAGAGAGTTACTCAGCCTGCAATTATCAATCAACGGACGGATGTCTGTCAGTTTGGCATCCTCCAGATAAAACAGAAATAATTCCGGCATATCCTGAACAAAAGATAAGTCTCTGATATTTTTGCCATATAAAATAAACAAATCACGAAGTTCATGAAACTGCTGCACAAAACTATAGTCTTCCAGCGGAATCATAATATAGCATCCAAGCACTTTGCACTTTTTTACATCTGCCATAATAGTTTCATCCTGCAAATCTTCCACGGCCAATGTTATCCGCGGAGTTTTCATATTGATTGCACTCGAAGTCAGCTTCCATGGGATAAAACATCCACCCACGTGTTTTCCATCTTTGTTAATGGCAATACTTGTATATCCCTGCTCTGAAGCCGTCTCTCTTAATACTTCTCTGTCTCTTTCTTCCATATCCTAAATTCCTCACCAGTTTTTACTCAACGGTAACTGATTTTCTAAACATTAATCTTTACTTTATATTTGTGTTTTAATGGTTCCATTGTCCAATCATCAAAACCAACAAAACCATCATTTTGTAGGAGTGGAATTCACTATCTCTTAACAGGACAACGTGAATTTGACTTCTCATTTTGATGCGTATTTTTCCAGCTTTCTGCTTATTATAGATGCTTTTTAGCATAAATTCCACCATTTTTGTAATAAAAAACTTCCACCCCATAGAATTTAGTCCTACAAAGTGGAAGTTAGTCTTACAAAGTGGAATTAACTTTTACAAGTGACCGCTAACATCGACAGTAGCTTATCAACCTGGATAGGCTTTGCGATATGACCATTCATTCCGGCTGTAATAGCATCTCTCTTATCTTCTTCGAATGCATTTGCTGTCATTGCAATGATCGGTATGCATGCTTTATCTTTATCTGGCAAATGCCTGATTGTCTGTGTTGCTTTATAACCGTTCATTTTTGGCATCTGGATATCCATGAGGATCATGTCATATGTGCCTGCCGGCATTTCCATTATTCTATTCACACACTGAATACCATTCTCCACACGTTCTATCTTAAGACCGGCACGCTCAAGTATTGCCTCTGCAATCTCTGCATTCATATCATTATCCTCCGCCAAAAGAATATTCCTGCCTTCAAGGATTTCACTTCCTGTTCCAGGCTCTTCAATGTGCCTTTTTACATAATAGCTTTCATCCGCTATCCTGTGTTTTAATGTAACCGTAAAAGTACTGCCCTTGCCAGGCTCACTCTCTACATCTATTGTCCCGCCAAGCAACTCAACATATTTCTTAACTATTGACATACCCAGTCCGGTTCCTGCGATTTTGCTCTTTGTAGTGTTATGTTCACGTGTGAATGCGTCAAAAATCTTCGTCATATACTCCTGACTCATACCGATTCCTGTATCGCTCACTCTGTTCCTCACTATCATGTACCCAGGCTCGTCGCATGGTAATTCATCTACGCTCATCATAACAGAACCACCGGCTGGAGTATATTTTATGGCATTGCTCAGGATGTTGACGAATATCTCTTTCACCTTGGTAACATCTGTCAGTATATGCTCATGCTCTACATTCATCGTATAATGAAGCGCTATATCCTTTTTCCTTGCTTTCTCATCAAATACTGCAAACAAAGACTTCCTGACATCTTCAATCCGGCAATAATTCTCATCAAGCTCCATTCTTCCACTCTCAATCCGGGCCATATCCAGTACATTATTTATGATTGACAAAAGAAGATCTCCCGATTGCTGCAATTTTTCTAAATGTTCTAAAGTTTCAGGCATGTCTTTTCCATCCAGTTCACTCTCCATAAGCTGTGCATATCCCAGAATTACATTCATAGGAGTACGGATGTCATGTGACATATTGTTAAGGAAACAGGTCTTTGCGAGACTGGCATCCTCTGCTTTTTTCAGAGCAATCTCCAGTTTATCATTGAGTTTTTGTGTATTATTTGCTGCATGCTTTGCGGAAATTTCTGCTTTTCTTGCCTTTCGTAAAAGTACGAGGATAATAATAATGATGCTGAGTGCCAAGAATCCTGCGGCAAGAAAAAAAGCAAGCATATTGTCTTTTACAAAGTCCGAAAAGGTTATCTTATCTGCTGTACTGTCATAGATAGCAAGTGCACTTGTAAGCATGCCAGACGGCATATCCTTTAGAGTTTTATTCAGTAACGACAGAAGAGTTGCCTCTCCACTCTTGACGGCAAAGCATGCTTCCATTGTATTTGTAAGTGGAACACTTTTGAATTTTTGACTGTTATCATATACCAGTGCCTGACTTGCGCCCATGAGGAAACAGTCTGCTTTTTCATCAGTGATCATATCTGCAGCATCCTCAAACGAATCATACTCTACAAGCTTCCATTGAGGATAACTGAAAGCAATATGCTGTTTTAAGGCATCTTTTTCCTTTGGCACAGCTACTGTATACACATTATGCTCGTCAAAATTTTCCTCATCAGTTACCGCCATCAGGCTGTAAGTCCAAGCTGTGTTTGTAAGCGTATATCCTTTTTTTTCTGCAAGATCAGGATTTCTGCTGACATAAAAAATCATGTCAATTTCATGATCCTGCAGTGCCTGAAGCATTTCATCATAATCATCATAGTCCTGTATATTAAATTTCAGCGTCTGATTTGTCAGACAGTCTTTGGCATAAGAGATATATTCTACCAGCATACCCGTAAGTTTTCCAGTTGCTTCATCCATGGAAAAGATTGCCGGATCATTGTTCAAAAATCCTATCTGAATGTCACCATGTTCTTTCACCCAGGATTTTTCTCCGCCTGTAAGACTCTGATTATAATCAAGCGTAAAGTACTTCTTATACAGATCTGCCTTAAAAAAAGGACTATCCTGATCCAGCTGACGCATAGCATAGTCAAGTTCCGTCTTGATATCGCTACGCTCCTTATTTATTGCAAAATATATGCCTGATTTGCCAATCGTGGTAACGGATGATATTCCCTGTTCAGACCAGATGGATTCCTCCAGAGATACAAAAGCATCAATCTCATGATTCGCTAATTTCTTTTCAACATCATCATTATTATTCACATTTACATGCTCTGTATGTATGCCATTCTTATTTTCCCATTCTGTCAGCATAATTTCCGGTTCTGTATCCATGAGCACACCTACACGTTTCCCATCCATAAATTTGAAATCAGACGTTCCAATATCCATGTTTGACAAATCAGCATAAAGGATATATTTTTCTTCACTCATCGCTTCATCTGAAAAAAGCATCCTTTGTGCCCGTTCATCAGTGTAAGAGATATCCCCCATGACATCAATCTCACCATTTTCAAGCTTATCGAAACAGTTGGACCAGTCACATTTCACGTACTCAAATTCCCATCCGGTATAACCTGCCAGAGCCTGCATGAGTTCGTAGCCATAGCCTCGTCTGACACCGTTTTTATCGACATAATCAAAGGTATCCTCGAATGAACCGACACGGATGATCTGTGACTTTTTTTCATCATTATTCTTTTCAGCAGCCCAGCAATGTACTGATAACATCATCCACATTCCTAAAACCACAAATATGCCTGCAAATAGTATGGCTGATTTTTTTCTACTTTTATACATTGTTCTTTTCTCCACAAATCACCAGGTTATTACACGTCACAAATCTAAAAAAATGCACTGCCTTTCCAGACAATGCAGTTTAAACATTTTAAACATTGCAGCTGGCTGTCATTTTACAGACCCTATAGCTTTGCGTCTCAGCCTTTCGACTGATTT
>ERZ773103.1321-NODE-1321-length-26581-cov-4.422567_pt1 | contig 26581 bp, 23 predicted proteins | sample MGYA00511118_ERZ773103 | MGnify/ENA primary metagenome ERZ773103 (study PRJEB29015, sample SAMEA2737821) | human gut metagenome | biome: human gut; feature: human-associated habitat; material: faeces | place: China | collected 2012 ... | reverse complement strand
GAAATACGGTCTCAAAGCAGCTCGTAGAGCACCTCAGTTCTCTAAACGATAATTTCAATCGAATACAGAAAACTATTAAAACCTCGGAAAACCTTGATTTTTCGGGGTTTTTCTTATGTCTGTAATTCTGAAAATTTTCTAAAAAAGTGGTGGATCTTGAAGCGTAGCACACACGTAGCACACAAATTCGCTTGACAGTATCAAAATAACTAAAGTTTAAATGATACTATAAAGGGGGTGATATGTGCAAGGTTGTAGCATACATGAGAATATCAACAAAAGAAGAACGTGGAAAACAGAAGTTTACACGACAAGAGCAAGCTATACAGGCGGGAGATACTATTTTATTTAAAGATGTATGCCGTTTTACAAGAGAACATGACAATGGATATAAAAGGTATATGGAATTGCTTAATAAGGGCATAGAAATGGTATTTATTGATAATCCAACACTGAATACTGAATACATTAAGTCAATGTAAAATTCAGCGGATAAGATGAAAAAAGAAAATCTTATAGAGGGAATGACATTAGAGTTTGTGATTAGGTTGCTTCTGGTAACTGAATTGGATAGAGCAGAAAAAGAACATGAGATCACTGTCAAAAGAATTAAGGATGGAATCAAGGCAAGCTCAAAGAAGAGCGGACGCAAAGAAGGGCAATTAGATAAAATGACACCAGAACATGAAGCAGATATAAGAAAGTTTCTTGCAGATCGTAGCATAAAACAAATAGATTTAATGAATAAATATAACATAAGTAGAAACACATTAAAAAAATATATTGAGTATATTGCAAACAAAAAATGCATATGATATAATGCCAATAGGCAAAGAGATTATAAGTCCATGCGGACAAAAGAGTGAAAGCCCTCGAAGTTGCAGCTTCTTGGGCTTTCTTCTTATTTTATTATAGTGGATAAGAAACCACTAGGTTAGAGTTGTCCTACTTGCCGCCATCTATCCATTTGCAAACATAGTAGGCAATTATGCTTGCCGTACAGGAGACAAGAAACGAGATTATAATATCCATGCGGTTCACCTCCTCCCGTTGTCGGGTATCGGTTGGACAACGTAGGTATTATATCATAGAACAATGCGTACGGAAAGACTGGACTTGAAACATATACTAGGGTGGGGGATATCAACATGCCGGGGTGGTCGGATAAGGTGCGGAAGCATCCGAAAGAAAATAAAAAGGCTTTTGCAGAATAGTATAGTATGTTTTTCGTAACACACTTGTAGCACACAAAACGCTGAACAAGCCTTGTTTTACAGGGGACACAGTTCTCTAAACGATAATCAGGAACGAAGAAGAGCAGAGCTTTTCAAGTTTGTTATCGAATACGGAAATCATCAGGCCCCGGAATCTTTGGTTCCGGGGTTTTTCTAAAAACATTCCAATTATTTCTAATATCTCTAATATCTCTATTCCCAAAAAACTTATTACCGGTTAGTAACGATTAAATTTAAGAAATCTTGAAGCTGACTCATCAAATCCGCGACGCTTGAATGATCCGGACAGGAGCATTTGCAGAGCTGCTCCACGAAGTAATGTAGATGTAATGACCTGGAAAAAAGTAGATACAGGATAGACCAACAGAAATTCAGGTGAGAAATGACCTGTAAATAAGTAAGTTTGTTAAAAGTACACGAAAATTACGGATGTGAATGACCATAGTAGGGGAAAATACATGCAAAGTCAACAAAATACTTGTAAACTGGATGGTCCAGGGAAGGGGAAGTGCAAAGTGAGTCAAAAACTGATCTGGGATTGGATGGTCCAGGGAAGGGTAAGTGCAAAGTGAGTCAAAAACTGCCTTGAAATTGGATGCCCTAAGAATGAGTAAATAGATGCTAAGTCCACAAATCACAGACAGAGCCATTACAGAAAAGTCCAATTGAAAATCTCCTCTTGACCTTCCGGCGGATTTGCGGTATAGTTCTCTACACTTTGCAAGAAAAGGAGCGAGACTTATGACTTTTTATCAGGAACTTCAGCTGAGTTCGGTGGGTTCGAAACAACTGATCAAAAATACCGCAGACCCGAAAGAAAAACACCGCCATATTCTGATTTACAACTTCAAGGTATACCTTGTGATGGCATTCTGTGTGGCGGTGGTAACGCTGTATACAAATCTGACCGGGAGTGGCAACAGCGTCGTGGGAGTTACGGTACTGCTTGCAGTGCTTGTGCTTCGGCAGGCGGATTTCGGAATCAAAACGACACACGGATTATTCAGTATCGTGGGAATTTTTGTGATTCTTATGATTGCGCCGCGATTTGCCAACACCCTTAATCCGATCGGGGCATTTGCGGTAAATACAGCAGCCATCCTTCTTCTGATGATATTGGGATGTCATAATGTGATCATGTATAATCATTCGACGTTTGTGCTGGGATATCTTTTGCTACTGGGATATGACGTGACCGGTGCGGAATACATAAAGAGAGTCGAAGGACTTGCAGTCGGAATGGTTCTCTGTATGATTATCTTTTATAAAAATCAGAAAAACCGTCCGTACAGAAGAAGTTTTCCGGATCTGTTCCGTGAATTTGACCTTCATTCTGCAAGAGGCAGATGGTATCTGAAACTGACACTGATCGTTTCAAGTGCAATGCTGATTGTGTCTCTTTTGGGGTTGCCGAGAGCAATGTGGGCAGGAATTGCCTGTATGTCCGTGTGCCTTCCTTTTACAGATGACTGCATCGCCAGGTCAGGAAAAAGATGGCAGTTTAACATTGTCGGATGTGTATTGTTTATCGCACTATACCTGATTTTACCGGAATCTATGTACCCGTATATCGGAATGATCGGAGGAATCGGTGTCGGCTATTCAGCAGGTTACGCATGGCAGACCGCGTTTAATACATTCGGAGCACTTTCGATTGCAGCAGGTCTGTTTGGGATGCCGATGGCAGTAGCGCTTCGAGTTGGACTGAATGTGTTCAGCGCATTTTACACAGTAATCTGTAACAAAGTGATTGACAGACTGACAGACGCTTGTGGAGAAAGAAAAGACGCAGAAGCCTGAAACTGGGGCCAGGAAAATCGTAGTTGAAATTACATGCGATATGTGAGAATATTAAAAGAAAGTATGAAGAGCTGTTCACAAGTTATGGACAGCTCTTCAGTATAATATGGTAACTATTCAGAAGGTAGTATCCCGCGAGGTGATTGGGAATGCATTTTGACTCGTAACTGTGAGGGTACTGAACAGTTACATAATATGAAAATACAACACTACAATACAACACGAACAGGAAGGAACCTCGTATGAAAAGAATAAAACGTCATCTCAGCCTGTTTTTGTTTCTTCTGATGCTGTGCAGTGCCATAAACGGGACAGACTCGAATCTCTTGCCCATCGATTTGGCCACAACAAAAACTGTACAGGCAGCATCGACTTCTTCCGGCAAAACTGCGATACGGTTTACCGGATGGAGAGGAAAGGGGCTCAGAAGAAGATACTACAAAAACGGAAGAATGCTGACGGGATTTTGTAAAATAGGAAGTGATTATTATTTTTTTGATTCGAAAGGCCGGATAAAAACCGGTTGGCAGTATGCCAGAAATCGTTACCGCCTTTTTCATAAAGCAACAGGAAAGATGGTAAGAAATCGTATTTATCATGGAAGAAGAATTGATAAATATGGCGCATGGACACCGGTAGTTGTACTTGATCCGGGACATTCCGGAAATGTGGCGCGTGGCTATGAACCACTGGGACCTGGATCTTCGGAGAAGAAAGCAAAGGATAATTCCGGGACAGATGGAGTGGTAACCGGGGTCGAGGAATATGCACTTACTTTAAATATAGCGAAGAAGCTGCAGGCAGTTCTCATAAGACAGGGCTGCAAAGTAATTCTGACACGCAAAGACAATCGGACGGCATTAAGCTGCGCACAGAGAGCACAAATTGCAAACAGAGCAAAAGCAAATGTATATCTGCGTATTCACGCAAATGGTGTGGATTCTTCCAGTGTGACCGGAGCCATGACAATCTGCGTGACCAGAAGAAATCGATTTGTTTCATCAAGTATGTATAAACAATCTTATAATCTTTCAAAAGCTGTCCTGAATGCCTATGTAAAAGAGACCGGATGCCGCAAAGAATATATCTGGGAGACGGATACAATGAGCGGAAACAACTGGAGTAAGGTACCGACGACACTGATCGAACTTGGATATATGTCCAATCCGGCGGAAGACCGCCGTATGCAGAATGCGGCCTACCAGAAAAAGATGGTAAATGGGATGGCAAATGGAATCAAAGCGTATTTACTGGGACAGTGATGTCTCTGAATGCATATAAAAATAAACAGGAGGCATGCCTGCAACTACGCCAAAGAGAGTTGAGAAGATTCTGAAAAGCGCAGGAAGAATAAGAAAAGTGCGGCGGGTGGGAATATCTGTCTGTAGTGCACTTTTTCTTGACAGAAATACTTTGACTTGCTAAAATTTTAAAAGATATAAAGATTAAAGGGCGTTGATTTTGATCTGAATCAACGCTTCTTTTATGTTAGGGAGGTAAAAGAGATGTTAAAAGTATGGATTGCAGGTGCCGGCGGACAGATCGGACGGGCACTGAATGATGTACTGGATCCGATGCAGATTGAGGCACTGAATACAGATGTCGATGAATTGGATATTACGGACACAGATGAAGTCATCAATTTCGGTACTGTTAATCGACCGGATGTGATCATCAACTGTACAGGTATCACAGATACTGATGAGTGTGAGGAAAATCCGGAACATGCATACCGTGTCAATGCACTTGGTGCAAGAAACTTAAGTATCGTTGCACGTAAGTGTGGATCAAAAATCGTTCAGCTTTCTACAGATGACGTATTTGACGGACAGAGTAAGAAACCGTATACAGAGTTTGATGATACGAATCCGCTGACTGTATATGGCAGATCTAAAAGAGCCGGCGAAAATTATGTAAAAGAGTTTACACACAAGCACTTTGTCATCCGCAGTAACTGGGTATACGGACACGGTGGACGCAACTTTGTAAACCGTGTACTGGAAGCGGCAGAGTCCGGAAGAGCACTTTCTGTGGCATCAGACCAGTTTGGCTCTCCAACCAGTGCCAAAGATCTTGCAAGAATGATTCTGTATCTGATCAGCACAAATGAATATGGAACATATCACGTGACCTGCAGCGGTATCTGTAACCGTTATGAGTTTGCACAGGAGATATTAAGACTTGCCGGCAAAACAATCGAACTTAAAGCTGTTCCTACCGAGCAGTCAGACCTTTCATCTGTCAGACCGCCATATGCAGTTTTGGACAATTTTATCCTTCGTATTATTGAAATGTATGATATGCCGGAATGGAAAGAGTCCCTGAAAGAATACATGGATGAGAGAACGGAGGGTTAAAATGAAAGAAAAAAACACACAAGCAAAAACTCCGAACAAAAAAGCAATAGGGCTGACGACCAAGATCTTTATCGCGCTGATCGCGGGAGCGATTCTTGGTATCGTGCTCTGCTATCTGGTTCCGGACAGCAGTTTCAAAAAAGATGTAATTATTGAAGGTGTTCTCTATGTCATTGGACAGGGATTTATCCGTCTGATGAAGATGCTGGTTGTACCGCTGGTATTCTGCTCTCTGGTCTGCGGAAGTATGGCAATTGGAGATACAAAAAAACTCGGTACGGTGGGTGTGAGAACCCTGGTATTTTATCTTGCAACTACAGCAATGGCAGTTTGCGTTGCACTTGGTGTCGGTAATCTGATCAATCCTGGTATCGGCCTTGATATGAGCGCGATTCAGTCTTCGGCAGCTTCTGTAGAAACCATGGAAGCAACATCCCTTACTGATACGATCCTGAATATCATTCCGGACAACCCGATCAATTCTCTGGCAAGCGGAAGCATGCTTCAGGTTATCGTATTTGCATTGATCGTCGGTGTGATTCTTGCAAAAATGGGCGAGCGTGCAGAGACAGTTGCAAACTTCTTCAGCCAGTTTAATGATATCATGATGGAAATGACCATGATGATCATGAGCCTTGCCCCAATCGGTGTATTCTGTCTGATTAGCCGTACATTTGCGAATATCGGTTTCAGTGCATTTATCCCGCTGGCGAAGTATATGATCGGTGTATTGCTGGCACTGGCTATTCAGTGTTTCGGCGTATATCAGATCCTGCTCAAGGTCTTTACAGGTCTGAATCCGATTCGGTTCATCAAGAAATTTTTCCCGGTTATGGCATTCGCATTTTCTACTGCAACGTCTAATGCGACCATTCCTATGTCTATTGATACGCTGTCCAAAAAAGTCGGCGTATCCAAGAAGATTTCGTCCTTTACTATTCCGTTGGGTGCGACCATCAACATGGATGGTACTTCCATCATGCAGGGTGTGGCTGTAGTTTTTGCAGCCCAGGCATTCGGTATTCATTTAAGTCCGATGGATTACGTGACGGTTATCGGAACTGCAACACTTGCCTCTGTAGGTACGGCAGGTGTTCCGAGCGTTGGTCTTGTAACCCTGACTATGGTATTTAACTCCGTAGGCCTTCCGGTTGAGGCAATCGGTCTCATCATGGGTATTGACCGTATCCTGGATATGACCAGAACTGCAGTCAACATTACAGGTGATGCTGTCTGCACAACTATCGTTGCACATCAGAATGGCGCGCTGGACAAAAAAGTATTTAACGAAACAGCATAATCTTTTTACATTGATTTCAGCAAAAACGGCTGTACACAGGAAGTGTGCGGCCGTTTTTGCACCATATGCAATAAACAGACCGATATGGAGAATCATGTAAACACAAAACAGGTTGCATTTGTCACAGGGCTTCGGCTATAATACGAGAGAGCCGGATTACTGAGGAATAAATTCCGGCAGGAATCCACACATATCACTTTAACGAAAGCGAGAATAAATATGAGTATATTGAATGTTGAACATCTGACACATGGCTTTGGCGACAGAGCAATCTTCTCAGATGTTTCTTTCAGACTCCTGAAAGGAGAGCATATCGGACTTGTCGGTGCGAATGGCGAAGGTAAGTCTACTTTTATGAGTATTGTCACCGGAAAACTGATGCCGGATGAGGGCAAGGTAGAATGGGCCAAAAACGTCCGCGCAGGTTATCTCGATCAGCATGCGGTTCTGGAAAAAGGAATGACGATCCAGGAAGTGCTGAAATCTGCTTTTGACCCGCTCCTTCAGAAAGAACAGAGAATGAATGAAATCTGTGATCTTCTCGGAAGTGCGGATGAAGAAGAAATGAATGTCCTGATGGAAGAACTGGGAACAATTCAGGATGAACTGACATTACATGATTTTTATGTCATTGATTCCAAAGTCGAAGAAGTTGCAAGAGCACTCGGGCTTCTGGATCTGGGACTTGACCGTGATGTTACAGACCTGAGTGGCGGACAGAGAACAAAAGTCCTTCTCGGAAAACTCCTTTTGGAAAAACCGGATATCCTGCTTCTGGATGAGCCGACCAACTATCTTGATGAAGAACATATTGCGTGGCTGAAACGCTATCTTCTTGATTATGAAAACGCATTTATTCTGATCTCACATGATATCCCGTTCCTCAATGATGTAGTAAATATCATCTATCATATGGAGAATCAGGAGCTGAACCGTTATGTCGGCGACTACGATCATTTCCAGGAAGTGTATGCAGTGAAGAAAGCACAGCTGGAAGCGGCATACCGTCGTCAGCAGCAGGAAATCAGCGAACTGAAAGATTTTGTTGCAAGAAATAAAGCGCGTGTTTCCACCAGAAACATGGCGATGTCCCGTCAGAAAAAGCTGGACAAGATGGATGTGATCGAGCTGGCAGCAGAAAAGCCGAAGCCGGAGTTTAATTTCCGTTATGGACGTACTCCGGGGAAAATGCTGTTTGAGACGCATGACCTTGTGATCGGCTATGATGAGCCACTGTCCAGACCATTAAATTTTACCATGGAGCGTGGACAGAAGATCGCACTGGTCGGAACAAACGGAATCGGAAAAACGACACTTTTAAAGAGTATTCTCGGATTGATCCCGGCACTCAAAGGAAACTGCGAACGAGGTGAAAATCTGGAACTTGGCTATTTCGAGCAGGAAGTAAAAGGCGACAATAAGACAACCTGTATCGAGGAACTCTGGCAGGAATTTCCGTCTTATACACAGTATGAGATCCGTTCAGCCCTTGCGAAATGCGGACTGACTACCAAACATATCGAGAGCCAGGTACGTGTCTTAAGTGGTGGTGAGCAGGCGAAGGTACGTCTGTGCAAGCTTGTAAACAGAGACACAAATGTCCTGCTTCTGGATGAGCCGACCAACCACCTTGATGTAGATGCAAAGGATGCGCTGAAAAGTGCACTTAAGGGATACAGGGGCAGTATCCTTCTGATCTGCCATGAACCGGAGTTTTATCAGGATGTGGTAAATGAGGTCTGGGATATGAGCAAGTGGACCACCAAAATCTTTTAAGTACGGGGAAGGCCTTTATGCATAAAGAAATCAACCACAGAATAAGGAAACATTTTAACGAGGGAATCTACAATGTTGCCAGATACAAAGAAGCAAAGATGAGATAACAGAGAAAACAGAATGTAAATAAAAGTAAGGGCGGGATTATTTCCTGCCCTTGCTCAATGTACTGTTATGATAATCGGAAGAGAAGGTAACATCACGTCCGAACCATGCCGGCGGTGTGTAGGAATTCGCTGCTTCTTCGGATGGAAATTCTACTTCTGCCAGAAGCAGTCCCTCATAATCTTTATGAAAAACGTCGAGCTCGATCGTCAGACCGTTTTTTTCCGGAATCAGATAACGTGTCTTGGAGATAACAAGACCGTCTGCCTTAGATTTCAGATGTTCATAGGCCTCCTGCGTCAGCGGAAGATTATATTCCTCTCTGGCCATGAGGCCTTTTGATTTGTAAGTGAGAAAATAATCGTCATCCTGTCTGCGGATGCGAACGACAGGTGAAGTACAGAGATATCCCTGCTCGATCTTATGAAACGGATAAGATGCAAGATCCGCCGGAAGCTGTTCTTTTTCTATCAGATATTTTCTTTCGATTTCCATAGTAAAACTCCTTGATAAATTATGATATTTTCAGATTTAGTATATCCCTTTTGGACGTGAAATGCTATACTGAATGACAGAATGGCAATAAGACAACGGGCAGGCAGCAAAGCCAATATGTCAATAAGGGAGGAATTTTTTATGAGCAAAAAAGTATATATTTTTCTGGCAGACGGATTTGAAGACATTGAAGGACTGACTGTAGTCGATCTGATGCGCCGCGCACAGATCGATATAAAGACAGTTTCTATTAAGGACATCAGGGACATCACCACTTCTCACGGAATCCATATGCAGACAGATCTTGTTTTTAAAGAAACCGATTTTTCTGATGCGGACATGCTTGTAATCCCGGGTGGCATGCCGGGCACAAAATATCTCGGAGAATATCAGCCGCTCTGTGACCTCCTGACAGATTTTTATAAACAGGGCAAAAAGGTCGCAGCCATCTGTGCAGCACCGACCGTATTTGCCGCACTGGGATTTCTTGAGGGCAGAAAAGCGACCGCATATCCATCCTGCATGGACGGATTAAAAGGAGCAGAGCGTTCTCTGGACAGTGTTGTCATCGACGGCAATGTCACAACGAGCCGCGGCCTCGGAACAGCGGTTGACTTCGCACTCAGCCTGATTGGACAGCTTCTAGGTGAAAAAACAGCGGATGAAATTGCGGAATCCGTGGTATATAGCCGAAAATAAAGGAAAAACAAGGCTTTTTCATAAAAAAATACTGGTGTTTTTAAAGACATTGTGCTATACTACGATAATGACTGTAATTGTATCTCATTATATGGAGATACAGTTGCCTGATGCCGCCAGAAGGCGCAGGAATAAAGGAAAAGTTAGAATATAAGTAACTGCAGAAGTACAGAACGGTTACAATATAAGAGATCTAACCTGAAAATTAAGGAGGAACAGGAAACATGAGTTTACAGGTGGAAAAACTGGAAAAAAACATGGCGAAACTGACAATCGAGGTTTCTGCTGAAGATTTAGAGAAAGCTATGCAGGCTGCATACCAGAAAGCAAAAGGAAGAATCACTCTTCCTGGCTTCCGTAAAGGTAAAGCACCGAGAAAAATGATCGAGCAGATGTACGGAAAAGGAATCTTCCTTGAAGACGCTGCAAACGCTCTTATTCCGGAGCACTACAGCAAAGCACTGGAAGAATGTGATCTTGAGATTGTTTCCCAGCCGGAAATCGATGTAACACAGGCTGAGCCAGGAAAAGCATTCATCTTCACAGCAGAAGTTGCTGTTAAACCGGAAGTTACTCTTGGTGAGTACAAAGGTGTAGAAGTTCCGAAGTCTGAGACAGAAGTAACAGACGAAGACGTTGAAGCTGAACTGAAGAAAGAGCAGGAGAAAAACTCCAGAACAGTTACAGTTGAAGACCGTGGAGCAGAAAACGGCGACATCACAACAATCGACTTCGAAGGATTTGTTGACGGAGAAGCATTTGAAGGCGGCAAAGGTACAGATTACCCGCTGACACTTGGTTCCAATTCTTTCATCCCGGGATTCGAAGATCAGCTCGTTGGCTCCAAAGCAGGTGATCACGTAGAAGTTAAGGTTACATTCCCGGAAGAATATCAGGCAAAAGAACTTGCAGGCAAAGAAGCTGTATTCCAGTGTGACGTTAAGAAAGTAGAAGCAAAAGAGCTTCCGGAACTTGACGATGATTTCGCACAGGACGTTTCTGAATTTGACACTCTTGCAGAGTACAAAGAAGACGTTAAGAAAAACCTGACAGAAAAGAAAGAAAAAGCTGCACGTACTGCAAAAGAAAATGCAGCAGTAGATAAAGCAATCGAAAACGCTGAGATGGATATTCCGGACGCTATGCTGAATACACAGGTTCGTCAGATGCTGGATGATTTCTCCAGAAGAATGCAGTCCCAGGGACTTACCATGGAACAGTACTTCCAGTTTACAGGAATGACTCTTGACAAGATGCAGGAAGAAATGAAACCGCAGGCTCTCAAGAGAATCCAGACAAGACTTGTTCTTGAAAAGATCGCAGAAGTTGAAAACATTCAGCCAACAGAAGAAGAAGTTGAAGAAGAATTTAAGAAAATGGCTGATGCATACAAGATGGAAGTGGAGAAGATCAAAGAACTGCTTGGTGACCGCGAGTTAGAGCAGATGAAGAAAGATATGGCTGTACAGAAAGCCGTAACTCTCATTGCTGACGAAGCAAAGGAAGCCTGAGCAGACGTTAGATCCTGAACCACTGGAATCGACGAATGGAGGCATTTATATATGAGTTTAGTACCATATGTCATTGAACAGACAAGCAGAGGAGAAAGAAGCTATGACATTTACTCCCGTCTTCTGAAAGACCGTATTATCTTTCTTGGCGAGGAAGTAAATGATGTAAGTGCAAGCATTATCGTGGCACAGCTTCTGTTTCTTGAGGCAGAGGATCCGAGCAAGGATATTCAGTTATATATCAACAGCCCGGGTGGTTCTGTAACTGCAGGCATGGCTATTTATGATACCATGAAATACATTAAGTGTGATGTTTCTACAATCTGTCTCGGAATGGCAGCCAGCATGGGAGCTTTCCTTCTGGCAGGCGGAACAAAGGGCAAGAGATATGCCCTGCCACACTCAACGATCATGATTCATCAGCCGTCAGGCGGAGCACAGGGTCAGGCAACCGAGATTCAGATCGTGGCTGATCACATTGCCCAGACGAAACGGACTTTGAATGAGATCCTGGCAGAAAACACAGGACAGCCTTACGAAGTAGTGGAAAAAGACACAGACCGCGATAATTATATGACTGCTGAAGAAGCAAAGGCATACGGACTGATCGATGGTGTTGTCGAGCATAAATAAAGCAGACAGAAGGAACCTCTTTTCAGGGGGTTCCTTTTGTGCCATATCAAACTGAAAGGAAACGAGAACTATTTATGGCAGAAAAAATGAGAGAAGGAAAAGTCAGATGCTCTTTTTGTCACAAATCTGAGGATCAGGTACGTAAGCTGATCGCAGGACCGGATGGTGTTTTTATCTGTGACGAATGCATTGGTATCTGCTCGGAAATTATGGAAGAGGAACTGGCTCAGTATGATACGGAGGATGTTTATGATTCAGACATCAACCTTTTAAAACCTGAGGAGATCCATAAGATTCTGGACGATTATGTCATTGGACAGGACGAAGCTAAGAAAGCTCTGTCTGTGGCTGTATATAATCATTACAAGAGAATTACAGCATCCAAAAATCTGGATGTGGAGTTACAGAAAAGCAACATTCTGATGCTTGGACCGACAGGATCCGGTAAGACACTGCTTGCGCAGACACTTGCCAGACTTCTGAATGTGCCTTTCGCAATCGCAGATGCAACCACACTTACCGAAGCAGGTTATGTTGGCGAAGATGTTGAGAACATTCTTCTGAAGATCATTCAGGCAGCAGATTATGATATCGAACGTGCGCAGTACGGTATCATCTACATCGATGAGATCGACAAGATAACACGTAAATCCGAGAACGCATCCATCACCAGAGATGTATCCGGTGAAGGTGTACAGCAGGCACTCCTGAAGATCCTTGAAGGTACAGTTGCAAGCGTTCCGCCGCAGGGTGGACGTAAACATCCGCATCAGGAGTTTATTCAGATTGATACCACCAACATCCTGTTTATCTGCGGTGGTGCATTTGACGGTATTGAAAAGACGATTGAAGCCCGCCAGGATACCAAGTCAATTGGATTTGGCGCAGATGTTTCTGTACAGGAAGAAAGAAACATCGGAGAAGTCCTGAAGGACGTTATGCCGGAAGACTTTATCAAATATGGCCTGATTCCGGAGTTTATCGGTCGTGTTCCGATCGTAGTTACTTTAGATGGACTGGATGAGGAAGCACTGATCCGTATCCTTAAAGAGCCTAAGAACTCTTTGACCAGACAGTATCACAAATTATTCGAGCTGGATGGAGTAGAGCTTGAATTTGAGGAAGATGCCCTCAAAGAAGTAGCGAGAAAATCTCTGGAGCGCAAGACCGGTGCCAGAGGACTTCGTTCCATCATGGAGAAATCTCTGATGGATCTGATGTACCGTACTCCTTCCGACAATACGATATGTAAGTGCATCATCACAAAAGATGCAGTAGACGGAATCGGAGAACCGGAAGTGGTTCATGGGGAACAGCCTGCCATGCAGCAAAATACCACAAGAAGAAATTCCCGTTCCAGAAAGACAGGAAAGCCGGAGACGGCCTAAAGAAGGGATTGAAAATAGATGAAACAGCCAATCAGCATTCTTCCGGCAATCGCTCTGCGCGGCACAACGATCCTTCCGGAAATGATCGTTCACTTTGATGTGAGCAGAGAACGTTCAATCAAAGCGATAGAGGCGGCAATGCTTCATGATCAGAAGATTTTTCTGGTTACACAGAAAGATCCTGAGATGGAATCTCCGAAGTTATCAGATCTGTATAAGGTGGGAACTGTTGCCTATATCAAGCAGGTAGTAAAACTTCCGCAGGATCTGCTCAGAGTGCTGGTAGAAGGAATTGAACGTGCAGAACTTCTAAGTCTTGATCAGGAGGAGCCGTTTCTGAAAGCAGAGACGGCACTTTTTGAGCCTGACAGTACGAAATATACGAAATCTCTGAATGAAGCAATGTTCCGGAGTATTCAGGAACTCTTTCAGAGATATTGCATGGAAAGCGGAAAAATCAGCAAAGATCTGGCAGCAAAAATCCTGAACATTGAGGATATCGATCAGCTGATCACACAGGTCTCGGTAAATGTTCCGCTGAGTTATCAGAACAAACAAAAAATCCTCGAGGCAGTCAGCCTTGAAGATCGCTATGAGGTACTTGCTGCAATCCTCACAAATGAGATCGAAGTGTTCCAGGTCGGACACGATCTGCAGCGCAAGCTTAAATCCCGTGTGGATAAGAATCAGAGAGATTATATTCTGCGAGAGCAGCTTAAAGTCATCCGTGAGGAACTGGGAGAGGAAAGTACCAGTGATACCGCGGAAGAATACCGCCAAAAAGTTGGTGAACTTCAGGCTTCTCAGGAAGTTAAAGACAAACTGAACAAAGAAATTGACCGTTTTAAGAGCATGAACAGCAGTGCAGCAGAAAGCAGTGTGCTGAGCACATATATCGAGACACTTCTTGCGCTTCCGTGGGACAAAAAGTCTGAAGATTCCACAGACTTAAAGAAGGCCTGGGAAATTCTCGAAGAAGGACATTACGGGCTCAAAGATGTCAAGGAACGCATCATGGAATTCCTTGCTGTCCGTAAGCTGACAGGTGGCGGCAAGAGCCCGATCCTCTGTCTTGTAGGCCCTCCGGGAACAGGTAAGACCTCCATCGCGAAGTCTGTAGCAGAGGCATTGAATAAAAAATACGTCCGCATCTGTCTCGGCGGTGTCCGTGATGAGGCGGAGATCCGCGGACACAGAAAGACTTATGTAGGTGCTATGCCGGGACGTATCACGGAAGCACTTTCACAGGCAGGTGTCAGCAATCCGCTGATGCTTCTTGATGAGATTGATAAGACAAGCAGTGATTATAAAGGTGATACTTCTGCAGCACTTCTCGAAGTGCTTGATCCGGAGCAGAACAACCGCTTCAATGACCATTATGTAGAGGTTCCTCAGGATCTTTCCGAAGTATTATTTATTGCGACCGCAAATGATATGGACAGTATTCCGAGACCACTTCTTGACCGTATGGAAGTCATCGAGATCTCAGGTTATACTGAAAACGAAAAAGAACACATTGCGAAAGAGCATCTGATCCCGAAACAGTTGGAAGTAAACGGTATTCCGAAAGGAGCACTGACGATCCAGCCGTCTGCACTTCGCAAGATTATCACACTCTACACCCGCGAGGCAGGTGTGCGTGGACTGGAGCGTAAGATCGGTCAGATCTGCCGTAAGGCGGCTCGTGAGATCATGGAAAATAACCAGAAGAAGATCACGGTCAAAGGCAAAAACCTTGAAGATTTTCTCGGCAAAGCCAGATACAGTTATCTGATGGCAAATAAGAAAGACGAAGTCGGAATTGCCAGAGGACTTGCATGGACACAGGTCGGTGGTGATACACTTCAGATCGAGGTCAATGTCATGCCGGGCAAGGGAGAACTTGTACTTACCGGACAGCTCGGAGATGTTATGAAAGAATCTGCTCAGGCAGGTATTTCTTACATTCGTTCTGTAGCATCCGATTATGATATTTCGCCGGAATTTTTCCAGGAAAATGATATTCACGTACATATTCCGGAAGGGGCAGTTCCGAAAGACGGACCTTCTGCGGGTATTACCATGGCGACAGCTATGCTTTCTGCGATCATCGGAAGAGAAGTGCGCGCAGATGTAGCAATGACCGGTGAAATCACACTCCGTGGTCATGTACTTCCGATCGGCGGACTGAAAGAAAAACTTCTTGCAGCCAAATACGCCAAGATCAGGCAGGTACTTGTACCGAAGCAGAACAAACCGGATATTCAGGAGATGGACGATGAGATCCTTGACGGTCTGAAAATCTCCTTTGTAGAAAATATGAATGAAGTGCTTCACGAGGCACTTGCGAATTGACAGAAGTAACTTGCAGAGACTTGAACAGTTATCGAAAGAGGACTTTATGGTTATAAAAAGCGCAGTTTTAGATATCGTATGCGGAATCACAAGTAAGATTCCGGATACCGGTTTGCCGGAAGTGGCTTTTGCCGGCAAATCCAACGTCGGCAAATCTTCACTGATCAATGGTCTGATGAACCGGAAGGCACTGGCGCGTACCAGTGCACAGCCGGGCAAGACACAGACGATCAATTTTTATAAGATCAATGATGAATTGGATCTGGTCGATCTTCCGGGATATGGATATGCCCGTGTGACACCGGCAGAAAAAGAAAAATGGGGAAAGATGATCGAGAATTATCTGCATACTTCCCGTAATCTCAAAGCCGTTTTTCTTCTGATCGATATCCGTCATGATCCGTCTGCAAATGACAGACAGATGTATGAATGGATCCTTCATAATGGCTATGAGCCGATAATTATTGCAACGAAACTGGATAAACTGAAACGCAGTCAGGTTCAGAAGAATCTGAAGGCGATAAGAGAAGGCCTTCAGTTAAGAAAAGGAACAACTGTGATTCCGTATTCTGCTGAGACAAAGCAGGGAAGAGATGAAATCTGGGAACTGATCGAATCTCTGACCGGTGGCGAACCTTCCGAGGAAGCCTGAAAGGACTAAAAAGATGGGAATCATCAAAGCAGCAAAACTTGCATTTGACTATTTGAGATATGATGAAGATGGAAATGTCGAAGATACGCAGAGAGCGGTTGACGGCGTTGACCTTGATATACAACCGGGTGAATTTGTTGCAGTGCTTGGACATAACGGCTCAGGCAAATCTACGTTTGCTAAGCACATCAATGCGTTGTTGCTCCCGACAGAGGGAACCATCTGGATCGACGGAATCGACACGGCGAAAGAGCCGGAACTCTGGAAGGTACGGCAAAAAGCAGGTATGGTATTTCAGAATCCGGATAACCAGATCATTGGTACCGTGGTTGAGGAAGATGTGGGATTCGGACCGGAAAATATGGGGATATCTACAGGAGATATCTGGAAACGTGTGGATGAAAGCCTTGCAAAGACAGGAATGACTGCATATCGTCATCATTCACCGAATAAGCTTTCAGGTGGACAGAAGCAGCGTGTGGCGATCGCAGGTGTCATGGCGATGCGTCCGCAGTGTATCGTTCTGGATGAACCGACTGCCATGCTGGATCCGAACGGACGAAAAGAAGTACTGGAAGCAGTTCATCAGCTGAATCGTCAGGAAAATGTGACGGTCGTTCTGATCACACACTACATGGAAGAAGTGATCGATGCCGATCGTGTGGTTGTCATGGATGACGGTCATGTCGTGATGGAGGGAACTCCGAAGGAGATCTTTTCACAGGTGGAGACACTGAAGAAATATCGTCTGGATGTGCCGCAGGTAACGCTGCTTGCACATGAACTGAAACAGTCCGGTGTAGACATTCCGGATGGAATCCTTACTACGGAAGAGTTGGTAAATGCCTTATGTCAATAGAACTGAAAAACGTAACTTACACATACAGCCCGGGAACTTCTTATGAGATCCACGCACTGAAAGACATTAATCTGAACATTCCGGATGGACAGTTTATCGGTGTGATCGGACACACAGGAAGTGGGAAATCTACATTGATCCAGCATCTGAACGCATTGATTAAGCCGACTTCCGGCACAGTATCATACAATGGTGAGGATGTCTGGGCAGAAAACTACAACAGAAGAGCACTTCGAAGTGAAGTCGGACTTGTTTTCCAGTATCCGGAACATCAGCTTTTTGAGAGCGATGTTCTTTCGGATGTCTGCTATGGACCGATGAATCAGGGCAAAAGCAGAGAAGAAGCTGAGGAAGAAGCAAGAAAAGCACTTCTTCAGGTAGGCTTCAAAGAAAAAAATTTTGATAAATCTCCATTTGATCTGTCCGGCGGACAGAAAAAGCGTGTGGCGATCGCCGGTGTTCTTGCAATGAATCCGAAGATCCTGATTCTGGATGAGCCGACTGCAGGACTTGATCCGAAGGGAAGGGATGAGATCCTTGACCAGATTGCAGAACTTCATAAAGTCCGTGGAATCACGATCATTCTGGTTTCACACAGCATGGAAGACGTTGCGAAATATGTAGAACGTCTGATAGTGGTAAATCACGGTAAGATTGCATTTGACGATACTCCGAAAAAGGTTTTTGCGCATTACAAAGAGCTGGAAGAGATGGGACTTGCAGCACCGCAGATCACCTATATCATGCATGCTTTGAAAGAAAAAGGACTTCCGGTAGATCCTTCTGATACAACTGTTGAGGAAGCGAGAGCGGATATCCTGCGTGCGCTTAAGGAAATGAACTCTCCTTTACTGAAAGGAGGGGTTCTGAATGATTAGAGATATTACGATCGGACAGTATTATCCGGCAAAGTCCCCGATCCATAAGCTGGATCCACGAACAAAACTTGCCGGTACACTGATTTTTATTATATCAGTATTTTTATTTCATACTGTAGTCGGATATGCGGTAGCAACCGTATTTCTGGCAGGAATGATATTGATTTCCACAGTTCCGGTGAAGTTTATCTTCAAGGGACTGAAAGCAATCTTTATGATCCTGCTGATCACGATGGTGTTTAATATATTCCTGACACCAGGGGAAGCACTTGTGAGTTTTGGAATCTTTAAGATTACAAAGGAAGGACTTTCCATGGCAGTCCGTATGGCAATCCGACTGGTTTATCTGGTAATTGGTTCTTCGCTGATGACATTGACAACGACACCAAACCAGCTGACCGATGGTCTGGAAAAAAGTCTCCGTCCATTAAACAAGATTCATGTTCCGGTACATGAGATTGCGATGATGATGTCGATTGCGCTTCGCTTTATACCGATTCTTCTCGAAGAGACGGATAAGATCATGAAAGCACAGATTGCCCGTGGTGCGGATTTCGAAAATGGAAATCTGATCCAGAAAGTCAAAAACATGGTTCCATTGCTGGTGCCACTGTTTATTTCAGCCTTCCGTCGTGCCAATGACCTGGCGATGGCGATGGAAGCCCGCTGTTATCATGGTGGAGATAATCGTACGCAGATGAAACCGTTGAAATACAAAAAGAGAGATCACATTGCATACCTGATCCTGTTTGCATATCTTGCGGTAGCAATTGGATTTCGTGTAGCCGGGTTATAAGAAGAATAGATGGTTCTTGCTGTAAGGGCGAGAACCATTTTTACCATAAATGGAGGGAAACATGAAAAGAGTTGGACTTGTAGTCGCCTATGATGGAACGAATTACAGTGGCTGGCAGATTCAGCCGAATGGAATTACCATTCAGGGTGTACTCAATGATGCATTGACAGATCTTTTGGGGGAAAAGATTGAGATCATGGGTGCAAGCCGTACAGATGCAGGAGTACACGCACTTGGAAATGTAGCAGTGTTTGATACGAATACACGCATTCCGGGCGAAAAGATTTCCTATGCACTGAACCAGAGACTGCCGGAGGATATCCGGATCCAGTTGTCAGAAGAAGTGGAGCCGGATTTTCATCCAAGATACTGTGACAGCGAGAAAACATATGAATATCGCATTCTGAACCGTAAATTTCCAGTTCCGACGGAACGTCTGTATTCCTATTTCTATCATTATAAGCTGGATGTGGACAAGATGCGGGAGGCGACCTCCTATCTGATCGGACGTCATGATTTTGCGAGCTTCTGTGGAACAGGAGCACAGGTGAAATCTACGGTCCGTACATTGACGGGAATCGATATCTGGCGCGATGGTGATGTCGTAACGATCCGTGTCAAAGGTGAGGGATTCCTTTATAACATGGTGCGCATCATTGCTGGAACACTGATTCAGGTTGGAAACGGCCAGTATCCGCCGGAACGTGTAAAGAAGATCCTGGATGCCTGTGATCGTTCGGTTTCCGGACCGACTGCACCCGCACATGGACTGACACTGATGGGAATTGAGTTTTTTGATTAAAAATTTAAATGAATGCATATAAACAAGGCAGGGCTTAAGGTTCTGTCTTTTTTTATGGAAAATTCTTTTATTTCATTTTGTAGAATCATATCAATCCGTGGTTATAACCACATCTTTAAGGTGGAATGTATATTATATTAGATTTGCAAAGAAAATAGAATATACGTTAACGCAATAAGGAGGTTTAACCATGGGAAATAAAGAAAATAAAATGTTTTGTTTTCAATGTCAGGAAACAGCAGGATGCAGTGGATGTACAGTATCAGGGGTATGTGGCAAGAAGCCGGATGTAGCAGCAATGCAGGATCTTCTTGTTTATGTGACAAAAGGATTAAGCGCAGTGACTACGGAGCTTCGTTTCGATGGAAAAGAGATTGAGGCCTATGTAAATGAAATGATCATAGTGAATCTGTTTACGACGATCACCAATGCGAATTTTGATAAAGATTCTATCATTGAACGAATTAAAAATACATTGGCGACAAAAGAAGAATTGATCCGGAAAGTGGAAAATCGAGAAGTACTTCCGGAAGCAGCACTCTGGAAAGGGACGGAAGCGGATTTTGAAGCAAAAGCTTCTCGCGTGGGAATTCTTTCTACAGAGAATGAAGATATCCGCAGCCTTCGTGAACTGATCACTTACGGGCTGAAAGGACTGGCTGCTTATGCAAAACATGCAGCGGCACTTGCACATACAGATGTGGAGATTGACGCATTTCTGCAGAGGGCACTTGCAGCGACTCTGGATGATTCCCTGAGTGCAGATCAACTGACTGCACTGACACTGGAGACCGGAAGTTACGGTGTGAAGGTGATGGAACTTCTGGACAAAGCCAATACAGAGACTTATGGAAATCCGGAGATCACAAAAGTTAACATTGGGGTTGGAAAAAATCCAGGAATCCTTGTTTCCGGGCATGATCTTCGTGATCTGGAGATGCTTCTGGAACAGACACAGGGGACAGGTGTGGATGTTTACACACATTCTGAGATGCTTCCGGCACATTACTATCCGGCTTTCAAGAAATATTCGAACTTTATCGGAAACTATGGAAATGCATGGTGGAAACAGAAAGAAGAATTTGAGCGTTTCCACGGTCCGATTCTGATGACGACAAACTGTATCGTGCCGCCAAAGGACAGCTACAAGGACCGTATGTACACGACAGGAGCAGCTTCCTATCCGGGATGCACCCATATTCCAGGTGCTATCGGAGAAGAAAAAGATTTTTCTGCGATTATCGAACAGGCAAAGAAATGTCCGGCGCCGGAAGAAATCGAGCATGGTGAGATTGTGGGAGGATTTGCACATGCACAGGTACTTGCCCTTGCAGATAAGATTGTGGAAGCAGTCAAATCCGGAGCAATTCGTAAGTTTGTTGTTATGGCAGGATGTGATGGACGTGCAAAATCCCGAAACTATTACACGGATTTTGCCAAAGGATTGCCAAAAGATACCGTGATCCTGACTGCCGGCTGTGCAAAATATAAATATAATAAGCTGGATCTGGGGGATATCGGTGGAATTCCGAGAGTCCTTGATGCTGGACAGTGCAACGATTCCTATTCTCTGGCAGTGATCGCACTGAAATTAAAAGAAGTTTTTGAGCTGAATGATATCAATGAACTTCCAATCGTGTATAACATTGCGTGGTATGAACAGAAAGCTGTGATCGTGCTTCTGGCGCTGCTTTCCCTTGGCGTGAAAAATATTCATCTGGGACCGACATTGCCGGCATTCCTCTCCCCGAATGTTGCCAAGATTCTGGTGGATAACTTTGGAATCAGCGGAATTGGAACCGTGGAAGAGGATTTGAAAAATCTGATCGGATAAGAAATTTTGAATCAGATGATGTTTCCCTTGACTAACCGCACCTGTATATGATTAAATCAACAGGAATCAATCATATATATCTATATGAGGGAGTAGTGGCGCACAGCGTGGCAAGTCAACATCCTGACCGCTGGTCTGGCTTGTCTTAAATAACGAGACTCATGTATGGCAAAGTTACTGTAAAAGTAACGTTCTGTTTGCTGTACAGGGAGTCTCATTTTTGTATGTACGAAGAATAATAAAGCCACACAAATTTGTACGTAAATAAAGATTACTGTGAATAGTGACACATATAGCAGACAGTGGCAGATCATTTGGAGGGAATGGGTATGATTACTTTTCTGGCATCACTTTTTATCAAGGACAGTAAAAATTATAAAGAACCATCGGTAAGGCAGGCATACGGAGTATTAAGTGGGGCAGTAGGAATCGGACTGAATATTTTGCTGTTCTTTGGAAAATGGCTTGCCGGTACGATCAGTGGTTCGATTGCAATTATTGCAGACGCATTCAACAACCTTTCAGATGCCGGATCGTCGATCATCACGTTGATCGGCTTTCGGCTTTCCGGACAGGAACCGGATCCGGAGCATCCATTTGGACATGGAAGAATGGAATATATTTCCGGTCTTCTGGTGTCCGTTGCAATTCTTGTCATGGGATTTGAACTGATCGGGTCCTCCATCGGCAAACTGCGAAGTCCGGAACCGATTGAGAGCAGTGCACTGGTATTCGGCATTCTGATCGCATCGATTCTTGTAAAGCTGTACATGTTTTTTTACAATCATTCCTTAAGCAAAAAGATAGAAAGTGCAGCGATGAAGGCAACATCAGTGGACAGCCTGAGTGATACAGTTGCAACAACGCTGGTTCTGATCGCAACACTGATCAGTAAATATACGGGATTACTTCTTGATGGATGGTTTGGTATTCTGGTAGGATTGTTTATTCTTTATACCGGAGGCTCTACGCTGAAGGAAACCATAGATCTTCTTCTTGGTCAGCCGCCGAAACAGGAGTTTATCGATGAGGTTAAGGAAATCGTGTTGGGACATTCAATGGTACATGGCGTGCATGATCTGATCGTGCATGATTATGGGCCGGGGCGTGTAATGATCTCACTTCATGCTGAAGTGGATGTGAATGGAGATATTCAGGATATTCATGAACAGATCGATCATATTGAACATGAACTGCAGGAAAAACTGCACTGTTCGGCAACGATTCATATGGATCCGATCGTAACCGATGACAAAGAGGTCCTTGCGATGAAGGCAAAAGTTGAGGAGATGGTACATTTTCTGGATGAATCGTTCAGTATGCATGATTTCCGCATGGTGAGGGGATCGACCAGAACAAATCTGATCTTTGATGTGGAGGTACCGAGAAAAACATCTTATACAGACAATGAAATCGTGAACTGGCTGAAAGAAAGGATTCATGAACTGCCGGGGAGTAAATATTTCGCTGTCATTCAGATTGATCATGAATACTATTAAAAATATTGATGACAATACAAAAAGTTTTAGTTTGACAGGCCATATGGATTTGGTATAATAAATTAATCGTGGCAATATTCAGTGCGTAGAACGGTATAATCGCACCTTCAAAGGAAATAGCAGAGAGCTTCAAAGAAGAAGTAACTGTTGTTTCCTTTTTTCATGTTATGGTAAATGATTTCGGAATGGCTCAATAACGTGAAAAGTAAAAGCCCGGTAAGAGAATTGAAAGAGAGGAAAGAGTATGGAAACAAAAGAAAAAAACACTGCAACGCCATATGATCTTGATGGAAAACCGCCATTGAAGCTGGCAATTCCGCTTGGCCTGCAGCATGTTCTGGCAATGTTTGTCGGAAACCTGACACCGCTTCTGATCATTACAGGAGTTTGTGGCATTGAGTCAGGAAGCGAACTTCAGGTAGCACTTCTTCAGAATGCTATGCTGATTGCGGGAATTGTAACACTGATCCAGATTTATACGATCGGACCGGTTGGAGGTAAATTACCGATTGTTATGGGAACCAGTTCCGGATTTATCGGAGTCTGTAGAAGCGTGGCAGTAACCATGGGAAGTGGTGTGGCTGGTTATGGAGCAATTCTGGCAGCTTCTTTTATTGGCGGTCTGTTTGAAACAGTGCTTGGCGGATTCCTGAAGCCATTGCGTAAATTTTTCCCGGCAGTAGTAACCGGTACAGTTGTATTGTCAATCGGTCTTTCACTGATTTCTGTTGGTATCGGTTCTTTTGGTGGCGGAAGTACCGCACCAGATTATGGTTCACTGGAGAACCTTTTGGTAGGTACGGTAGTTTTGGTTGTAATTATTGCACTGAAACATGGAACTAAAGGATTTACCAGTTTTTCTTCCATTCTGCTTGGTATCATTGTTGGATATGTTCTTGTATCTGTTATGGCGATGGTCCTTCCAACAACATTTACCTATGTAGATGAGACCGGCGCTACGATCGAAGCGACAAAATCATGGGTTATCAACTGGAGCAAAGTGGCAGATGCATCCTGGTTTGCAATTCCAAAGATCATGCCGGTCAAATGGGTATTTGATGCAAAAGCAATTGTTCCGATCTGTATCATGTTTGTCGTTACCGCTGTTGAAACAGTTGGTGATATTTCCGGTATTACAGAAGGTGGTCTTGGCCGTGAGGCTACTGACAAAGAGCTTTCCGGTGGTGTTATGTGTGATGGTCTCGGATCTTCTTTTGCGGCACTGCTTGGTGTTCTTCCGAATACTTCTTTTAGCCAGAACGTTGGTCTGGTTGCCATGAATAAGGTCGTGAACCGTTATTCAATCGGAATCGGCGGTATTTTCCTGATCGCATGTGGTCTGTTTCCGAAGCTTGCAGCACTGATTTCCATTATGCCGCAGAGTGTACTGGGTGGCGCAGCGGTTATGATGTTCTCATCAATCGTAATCAGTGGTATTCAGCTTATCACAAAATGGCCACTGTCTCCGAGAAATGTGACGATTGTGTCTGTTGCACTTGGTGTTGGCTATGGACTTGGCTCCAACTCAGCTGTACTTGCACAGCTTCCGGAAAGTATTAATCTGATCTTTGGTGGTTCAGGTATCGTGCCGGCGGCATTGTTCGCAATCATTCTGAATATCATCCTTCCGAAAGATGAAAAGACGGAAGTGGAGATGGCAGAAGAGATACTGGCAAATGAAAAAGCAAAAGAGAAAAAGTAAATAAAAGAGAGTAGTTTATGAGAACGGGCAGGGATGACGAAAAAATATCCCTGCCTTTTAATATAGATAAGCCATGGATGAAACGTGCTGTGTTTTTGGATTTCTCTGCTCATTTATTAATCACTGCTTTTGCAAACTCGCACCTGAAGGTGCTCAGACAGTGCAACGCAGTGATAATTAGAGCATTCGAAATCTCAAAAGCCTCGCAGGTTTCTTACATGGCTTATCTATATTGCAGGCAGGGGAAATTTACGGGTATCCCTGACGGTTGAATCAAAAGGGGAGTGCTGTGTGAAAAGTGGAAGAAAAGCAACGGAAATAGCGGCTTTCAAGAATTCCCGATGCCGGAAAGAGCATCGGGAGCAGTAATGTTGAAGGTATTTTAAAACTTCATATTTTATGAAATTTCATGTGGATCAGTCCGACGGCATCAGCGAGTACCCATCCGATTGGAATTGCCATCCAGATACCAATCTCACCGATATAAGCAGAGAGGAGATAGGCGAGGGCAACGCGTGTTCCAAGGGATATCACGGTCAGGACAACGGACATGCCGGGTTTTTTGACTGCGCGGTAATATCCGTACAGAAGGAAAAGGCATCCTATTCCGCAGTAAAAAGATCCCTCTACTCTGTGTAATAAAAGTAGAGTAAGCATTGCAGAAATCCTGCACCGGAAGATAGGCAAAGGTGTCAATCTTGACGGCAGCGGCGAATGCTGCCATAACAACAGGATCGAAACTGTTGACAAGTCCCTGTACCATCAGAATTCCGAAATTCATGATGGACTGCTGGATACAGGTCATTGAGGAAAGATTGCCGATGTCTCCTAAGATCTGCCGGTTAAATCATGATACATTTTAGTTACCTCATCCAGGTTTTGAAAATATAATACAGGGTTCACACTTTTTTGTGAACCGCAATAATGATTATATCATAAAAAAGAATCCGGTAAGATTTGAGATTGACATTCTTTAGCGTTTGAATATAAGAAAAATCAGAAAAATCTATATAATGTATACAATTTTAAAATATCAACAAATTTGAAAGCAAAAAAAAATAATATTTGGTTAATCTGTTTCTGTACTCAGTGCTATACTTCTAACCGTAAAAAGTAAACAGAACTTAACAAAACCTCCTTTCACAAAACAAAGTTGAAGGCTGCTAAGCATCAGATTTTTGGAGGAAAAGACAAATGAATACTTTAAAAGCTGAAAAAAGAAGCATGGATGTTAAGGCAAAAAGACTGAGAAGAGAAGGATACGTTACAGGTAATGTATTTGGTCGTGAGATCGAAGGTTCCATCCCGGTAAAAATGCTGAAGACGGAGGTTGACAAACTGTTAAAGACTGACCACAAAGGAAGTCAGGTTATGCTGGAAGTAGACGGCAAACAGTATGATGCCCTGATCAAAGACATTCAGTACAATGCAATGGCAAGAAGAGTGGATGAGATTGATTTCCAGGCACTGGTAAGCAATGAAAAAGTACATTCTGTTGCTGAAATCGTGATTGTAAACCATGACAAAGTAGCAGATGGTGTTCTTCAGGAAAACATGGAAGAAGTAAATTATAAAGCTTATCCGTCAGCACTGGTTGACAAAGTAGAAGTCGATGTAGCCGGTCTGAAAGTCGGTGACACGATCCGTGTCAAAGATCTGAGCCTTGCAAAAGACAAAGATATCGACATTAAAGATGATCCGGAAGCTGTAGTACTGACAGTTGTTGCAGTTCATAACGGAGCAGTACCGGAAACAGAGACACCTGAGGAAGCAGAGACAGAAGAAGCAAAGTAATCTGCCTGATCAGAAACTCACACCAACAAAATATATGATAAAAGATCCCTCCTGTAGAGTTGGCTCACAGGAGGGATTTTTTTGTGTAATAGGAAATTACTCCGTAATGTTCCTATTACACAAAAACGCTCC
>ERZ773103.1319-NODE-1319-length-26629-cov-8.360427_pt1 | contig 26629 bp, 20 predicted proteins | sample MGYA00511118_ERZ773103 | MGnify/ENA primary metagenome ERZ773103 (study PRJEB29015, sample SAMEA2737821) | human gut metagenome | biome: human gut; feature: human-associated habitat; material: faeces | place: China | collected 2012 ... | reverse complement strand
GAGCTGGAATCCACACTCGTATACTTTGCCACATCGCTTCGTGCCAATGGAGTTGAGTGGGAAGAAGATCAATACCCCAAGACAAAGTTTGTTCCTCAACAAGAGAAGTATGATACTTCTTTCAAGGGGACACAAGCTCAAGATGATCTTCCACCACAAGACCACAAGAACAAAGGCAAGGACAAGCTTCAAGAGGAGATTGATGCATTTGAAGAAGCTCCTAAGGCCTTGGTCAAGTGGGTTCCCAAGACTACATCAAGTTCTACTTCATCAAGTACGACTACAACTCCAAGGATTCCCATCAAGATGATGTGGATCCCGAAGAAGAAGAACTAGAGAGTTCTTGAGGGTGACTCCGCCAACATACTTCACTCATATTCATTTTGGCAAGGACAAGTGCAATCAACTTCCACATCTTGCACTAGTTCAAGGAGTCACAAACCCTCTTGTTGGTAAGACAAGGGACAAGGTAACCTAAAAGTTTTCATGGACATCATCTTGTGTGTGCATCACTCTATGTCTATGGATATCCTTGTTTGTTCCTTGTGGGACTAACCCGTGTAGGTATTGAAAGTGCAACTCACTCCAATGGATTGCTCCAAATGATCTACATCAACATTGAGCATCTACATCTTCAACACCTACATGAAGTCATCATCGACAAAACCCAAGGTTAGTTCATCCCTCTTAGGGGGGATATCACATCTAGGGGGAGCTTTACTCTAATCAATTGAGCTAAAGCAACTCTAATGGTGTGAACACAACAATGCTTTATGTAAAAGTGGTAACCCCACTTGTGCTTAAACGATGAGTATGACCTATGATCAAATGTTCTCATTTGACTCCTAAGTCAATATACTCATATATAGATGACCTAGTCATCGCAAATTGCTTGATAGATGCTAGAGTGTTTGTGCATGCTTTGCCACATATTTCATTTGCCATTTTATTGTGTGAGCATGTTGGTTGCATATTTTACTCATTCGAGGACATCCACTTGTTGTTTTGATTGATTGGTTTTCTTTTCTTTTGCCAAGTGGATGGACAAGAATGCCTAAGAACCTTCTCTAGCTATCTATGCTTTTCTCGTCTCAAACTCTATTCATGCTACATCACAAAGTTTGATCAAGTCAGATTCGAACCACTCTGTGTGAGGAGCACTCGGAGTCCCCGATTCGTCATAGACTTAAACTTCCAAAACTTCTTTGTGTGTTTCGGTCTGACCGATTCTTCCATTTCGGTCATACCGAGATCACTAAGTCGATCTAGGTTTTCAATCTCGGTGCAACCGATTTGAACTTTTCGGTCACACCGAGTTGCTGTAACTGTTAACAGTTATGCATCTCGGTGCCACCGAGTTGTTCCACTCGGTCACACCGACAGGGTCGGGCTATATATAGTCACGGGCAAAAATTTGGAAATTTCTCCGAACCTCTTCCCGCGCAAAATAATCAAACGCCTCGATCCCCCTGTGCTTTAAGTACTGCTTTTCCCGCTCGCCCAGCATGCCGCCAAACACAATCTGGCCGCTTTCCACCGCGTGCAGGATATCCGCCAAAAGAATCTCTTCCCCGGCAAAGGGCGCATTGAGAGACACGTTGTCCCGGCTCAGCGGCAGAGGAAAGATCACAGCATCCTTGCCCTTGAGCGCTTCATAATAATCCCGACAGCTGCCGCTTCCCACATGATTGGTTTCTTCCAAGTGTTCAAACCCAAACAGGCTAACTGTAAAGCCAGCCTGCCCCAGCGCCACCCGGGTCAATCAGGAAAACCGCATCAAGCTGATGCTGGCTGTGGCCAAGGAGCGGCTGAACGCCCCCGCAGAAGCCCAGCCGCTTACGGCAGAGCAGCTCGCCGGGGGTGCCCCTCAGGTCGGCGCTACCGTGTAACAAAAGCAAATACGATAAAAACAGGGGAGCCGCTGCACGGCATTTTTACGCAGCAGCTCCCTTTTTGCAGGAAAGGAACCGCTATGGAAAAGCCCGCAGCTGCCTGTTATCATCTGCCCGGCCTGTTCGAGTTTTACGAGCTGTACCGCCGCTTTTTGCCGCTGTACCGGGAGCACCGGGAATATTTTTACGACTGGTGCACCATCGGCTCTATCTACGGCGCACCGGCGGGCTGTATCTGGGGCGGAGGACGCATCTCCTGCGGCGGAGCAGCGACGCGCGAGGTGCTGGCGCTGCTGCGGGAATACGGCATCTCCGGGCGGCTGACCTTCAGTAACTCCCTGCTGCGGGCTGAGCACCTTGCTGACCCGCAGTGCAACGCCCTGTGTGAGCAGTTTGCAAAAAGCGGCAGTGTGCCAAACGGTGTGATCGTCCATTCTGATTTGCTGGCGGACTATCTGCAACAGCGTTGGCCGGAGTTGTATCTGGTGTCCTCCACCACCAAAGTGCTCACGGAGTTTGCGGAGCTGCAGCAGGAACTGGAAAAGCCGCAGTTCCGGTATGTGGTGCCGGATTTCCGGCTGAACCCGGCACTGGAGCAGCTGCGCACCCTGCCGCCGGAGCAAAAAGCCAAGATAGAGTTTTTGTGCAACGAGTGCTGCTGGTTCGGCTGCACCGAGCGCAAGCGCTGCTATGAGACAGTCAGCCGTCAGAATCTGGGCGAGAACTGCCCGGACCACCGCTGCGCTGCCCCGGATGCCGCCGAGGGCTACCGCTTTTCCAAGGCGATGCGCAGTCCCGGATTTATTGGGGTGGAGGACATCCGGCAGCGGTACCTGCCCGCAGGCTTTTCCCAGTTCAAGATAGAGGGCAGGGGGCTTGGCAGCGCACTGGTGCTGGAATTTCTGCTCTACTACATGACAAAGCCGGAATACCAGCTGCAGGTGCGGGAGACAATTTATCTGGACAATATGCTGGATCTTTTTTAAGAAAATCGCACCGGGCAGACCGTTTTCTGTCCGGTGTTGCTTTTTGCCTGCGGGATTTATACCGGAAAACTTTCTTTTCCCTCCAAAGCGTGTTACAATAAACAGGAAATTATTTTTAGAAGCTGCTTACGAAAGCAGCTTCCTGTAGGAGCAGTGCATGGAAACAACGCAAAAACAGATCGTACTGGGCATTCTGGCCCATGTGGACTCCGGCAAGACCACCCTCTCCGAGGCCATGCTCTACCGCGCCGGTGCCATCCGCAAGCTGGGGCGGGTGGATCACGGAGACGCCTTTCTGGATACCGACAGCTTGGAAAAAGCACGCGGCATCACTATCTTTTCCAAGCAGGCGCTGCTTACGGCGGGCAATACTGCCATTACTCTGCTGGATACCCCCGGCCATGTGGATTTTTCCACCGAGACTGAGCGCACCTTGCAGGTGCTGGATTACGCCGTGCTGGTGGTCAGCGGAACGGACGGCGTGCAGAGCCATACCGAAACGCTGTGGCGGCTGCTGCGGCGCTACCATGTGCCTACCTTTGTATTCGTGAATAAAATGGACTTGCCCGGCATGACCCGGGAACAGCTGCTCAGCCAGCTGAACCACCGCCTTGGCGAGGGCTTTGTGGATTTTGGTGCAGAGCCTGCCGCCCGCAACGAAGCACTGGCGCTGTGCGATGAGCAGCTGATGGAAAAAATGCTGGACGCGGGAACCTTGACCGATGCAGACATCATCCCCGCAGTTGCCCGGCGGCACGTTTTTCCGTGCTGGTTCGGGGCAGCGCTGCGGCTGGACGGGGTGGATGCACTTCTGGAGGGGCTTGACCGCTACACCCGCCCAGCCCCGGCGCTGCACGCCTTTGGTGCAAGGGTGTTCAAGGTATCGCAGGATGAGCAGGGCACCCGCCTGACATGGCTGCGGGTCACCGGCGGGGAACTGAAGGTAAAGGCTCTGCTCACCGGCGAAGCAGACGGCGAGCCGTGGGCAGAAAAAGCAAACCAGCTGCGGCTGTACTCCGGCGCAAAGTATACCCTGACTGAGGTCATCGGCCCGGGACAGGTGTGTGCCGTGACCGGCCTGACCCATGCAAAGCCCGGCACCGGGCTTGGGGCAGAGCGGGACAGCGATGTGCCGGTGCTGGAACCGGTGCTCAGCTATCAGGTGCTGCTGCCGGAGGGCGCGGATGTGCACGCCGCGCTGGGCAAGCTGCACCGGCTGGAAGAGGAAGAGCCCCAGCTCCATGTGGTGTGGAACGAAAGCTTGGGCGAGATCCATGTGCAGCTGATGGGCGAGGTGCAGCTGGAAGTGCTGCGCAGCCTGCTGGCAGAGCGGTTCGGGCTGGAAGTATCCTTTGGCCCGGGCGGCATTTTGTATAAGGAGACCATCACCGAGCCCATGGAGGGCGTAGGCCATTACGAGCCGCTGCGCCACTATGCCGAGGTGCATCTGCTGCTGGAACCGCTGCCCCGGGGCAGCGGGATGCAGTTTGCCGCCGACTGCCGGGAAGAGGTTCTGGACAAAAACTGGCAGCGTCTGGTGTTGACCCATCTGGAAGAAAAGCAGCACCTTGGCGTTTTGACCGGCGCACCGCTGACCGATGTAAAAATCACCCTGCTTGCCGGCAAAGCGCACCTCAAGCACACCGAGGGCGGCGATTTCCGGCAGGCTACCTACCGCGCCGTGCGGCAGGGACTGATGCTGGCCAAAAGCCAGCTGCTAGAGCCGTGGTATGCCTTCCGGCTGGAGGTGCCGGTGGAGAACATCGGCCGCGCCATGAGCGATATCCAGCGCATGGAGGGCAGCTTTGACCCGCCGGAAAGCGGCGCGGAGACTGCCACCCTGACCGGCTTTGCGCCGGTATCCACCATGCGCAGCTACCCCATGGAGGTGGTCAGCTACACCCGGGGCAGGGGACATTTGAGCCTGACACTGGACGGTTACCGCCCCTGTCACAATGCACAGGAGGTCATTGCAGAAACCGGCTACCAGCCGGAGCATGATCTGGACAACCCCGCAGATTCCGTGTTCTGCGCCCATGGTGCGGGCTTTGTGGTGCCGTGGAGCGAGGTGCGCAGCCATATGCACGTTGAAAGCGGCTGGGGCAAGGCAAAGCCCGCCCGCCCGGAGGTGCAGGCTGCGCCCCAGCGCCGCGCCATGGCCTACCGCGCCACGCTGGAGGAGGACGCCGAACTGCTCAAGATCTTTGAGCGCACCTATGGCCCTATCAAGCGGGACCCGCTGGCGGCGTTCCGCCCGGTGCAAAAGACCGAACGCCCGGATTTTGCCGCAGAGCAGTGGGAAATTGCCCCGGAGTATCTGCTGGTGGACGGCTACAACATCATCTTTGCGTGGGACGAGTTGAACGCGTTGGCGAAGGAAAGCTTGGACGCCGCCCGCCGCAAGCTGATGGACATCCTGTGCAACTATCAGGGCTACCAGAAATGCGTGCTCATTCTGGTGTTCGATGCCTACCGCGTGCCCGGCAGCCCCGGCGCCATCGAGCAGTACCACAACATCCATGTGGTCTATACCAAGGAGGCCGAGACCGCCGATATGTTCATCGAGCGGGTCACCCATGAGATCGGCAAGAGCCGCCGCGTCCGTGTGGCGACCTCGGACGGTATGGAGCAGGTCATCATCCTTGGCCACGGCGCACTGCGCGTGTCCGCCCGGATGTTCCACGAGGAAGTGCAGAACGTGGAAAAGCAGATCCGTGCCCTTGTGCAGGGACAGGCGTAAAAGTTATCCCGAAAAAATTCCTCTCTTGTGAAAAAGTCGGTTTGGAAAATCCGCAGATTTTCCAAACCGACAATCTTAAAATAATGATTCCGCTAAAAATGCCCACAGCAACGCAGAGGGCATTTGAAATCGTTCTCTGGAGGTGCGCCCATGGCTGTGGAAATTACCGAAGAATTTGTCTGGCAAAGCATCCCGCGCCGTGCCCGGGACAGCCATAAGGGCACCTTTGGCAGTGTGCTGGCGGTGGCGGGCAGTGCCTTTTACCGGGGCGCTGCGCTGCTGGCAGCCGAGGGTGCACTGCGCACCGGGGCGGGCATCGTTACCCTTGCCAGTGTGGAGCCGGTGGTCAGCGCTGCTGTCACCCGCCTGCCGGAGTGCTGCCTGTGCCCCTGTAAAGAGGGCGCACAGTGTGGCATTGCGCCGGAAAATGTGCCGCTGCTCCGGCGGCAGAAGGCCACCGTGCTGCTGCTGGGCCCCGGCCTTGGCGGCACAGCGCAAAGCGCCGCCCGGGCCACCGAGACCCGCACGCTGGTGCAGCAGCTGCTGCCCGGCTTTGCGGGGGCTGCGGTGTTGGACGCAGATGGTTTGAACGCCGCCGCGCAGCTGCTGACCGAGGGCAAGCCCTTTCCGCACCCGGCAGGGGAGTTGGTAGTTACCCCGCACCCCGGCGAGATGGCGCGGCTGACCGGGCTTCCGGCGGCAGCGCTTGCCGCCGACCGGGAGGGCATCGCCCTGCGCTATGCCAAGGCGTGGAACGCCGTGGTGGTGCTGAAGGGCGCACGCACTGTGGTGGCAAGCCCGGACGGGCGGGTGTGTGTGAACCCCACCGGCAACCCGGGACTTGCCCGGGGCGGCAGCGGGGATGTACTGGCTGGGATGCTTGCGGCGCTGCTGGCCTGCGGTCTGCCCGCCTACCAAGCTGCTGCCTGTGCGGTATACCTGCACGGTGCCGCCGCCGACCGCGCCGCCGCAAAGCGCGGCGAGTACGGGATGCTGCCGCATGATATCCTGCCGGAACTGGGCGCACTGTTTGCGGAAAACCAAAGATAAACGAGAAAAGCGGCAGCTGCACAAAACACCGTGCAGCTGCCGCTTTTTGTTGCTGTAATTTGCGGTTCAGATTACCGGAACTGGTTCAGGTACTCCTCCACCGAGCGGGTCATCTCCTTGGAGAAATCGGAGTTATACTTGCGGTTGCAGAAGGCGGTGCACCACTGGTCAAAGGGGGTGTTGCCAGCCTTGTAGCCAAAGGTATCCCGCAGCTCTGCGCCGTCCATGGTGCGGTAGCCGTTTTCGTGCACGATATGCTCCATGGCGCAGCGCTGGGGCTTTACGCGGTCCTTCTGCTGCTGGGTGGGCCAGCCGAACACCAGCATTACTGCTGGGAACACATAGTCCGGCAGATGCAGCAGACTGCGCTGGGTGTCGCAGTTTTCCATGATGTCTCCGATGTAGCACGAGCCGATGCCAAAGCTTTCGGCGGCGACTACGGCGTTCTGGGCGGCAATGGCGGTATCGGTGACTGCCAGCATCAAATCGCCCACGCCCGGGGTGCGGGGCGTGCAGCCGGCCTCTAAGTAGGCGTCGTACCACTTTTTGCAGTCGGCGCAGAACACCAGCACCAGCGGTGCTTTGGCAATAAAGGGCTGGTGGTCACAGCTTTCGGCCAGCGCTTCTTTCAGTGCCGGGTCGGTGATGTCTAAAATGGTATACAGCTGCTGACAGCCCGCAGAGGGCGCCTGTGCGGCAGCTTCCAAAATGGCCTGCTTCATCTCGGCAGGGATGGGTTTTTCTTCATACACCCGCACCGACTTGCGGTCGAACAGGCTTTGCAGGATAGGATTACGCTCAGTCATGGGAACACCTCCGATGTTGTATTTATTCATAGTCGATGGGCAGGGTGGGCAGACCGTTCAGTTCCAGCCCGGCGGTATGCCCGGCAATGTACTGGTAGTAGCCCTGTGCGGCGATCATCGCGCCGTTGTCGCCGCAGAACTTCAGCTCCGGCAGGTAAACCTTTGCACCCAGCTTCTGGGCACCGTCATTTACCAGCTGGCGCAGACGGCCGTTGGCGGCTACGCCGCCGGCAAGGCACACCTGCTTTGCCCCGGTATCGGCAGCAGCCAGCAGCAGTTTTTCGGCCAGAATGCCCGCAATGCGCTCCTGAAAGCTGGCGGCAAGGTTGGGCACGTTCACTTCCTCGCCCTTCATCTGAGCCTTGTTCACCTCGTTGAGCACGGCGGTCTTTAAGCCGGAAAAGCTCACGTTGTACTTGCCCTCCACATGGGGTACCGGCAGGCGGTAGGCCTTGGGGTCGCCGGTCTTTGCGGCGGCGGCTACGCTGGGGCCGCCGGGGTAGGGCAGACCCAGTGTGCGGGCCACCTTGTCAAAGGCTTCGCCCGCAGCATCGTCTACGGTATGACCCAGAATGTGGTAGTGGGTGTAGTCCTGCACCTCCACGATGTGGCTGTGCCCGCCGGAGGCCACCAGACACAAAAAGGGCGGCTTGAGCTCCGGGTGGGTCAGGTAGAGCGCAGCGATGTGTCCCCGCAGATGGTGCACCGGCACCAGCGGCTTGCCTGCTGAGTAGGCAAGCCCCTTGGCAAAATTCACGCCCACCAGCACCGCACCGATGAGCCCTGGCGCAAAGGTGACAGCCACGGCGTCCACATCGTCTATGGTCTTGCCGGCGTCCAGCAGAGCCTTTTTGACCGTAGCACTGATAAACTCGCAGTGGCGGCGGCTGGCGATCTCCGGCACAACGCCGCCGTACAGCGCCTGTTCCTTGACGCTGGTGGAGATGACGTTGCTCAGCAGGTGCCGTCCGTCCTCCACCAGTGCAGCAGCAGTTTCGTCACAGGTAGACTCGATTCCGAGAATGATCATTTTAGTGTGCCTCCAGCCAGTTTTTGCCTGCGTGCACATCGGTGCTCAGGGGCACCGCGTACTGCACGCAGCCTTCCATTTCCTCCCGCAGGATGCGGGCAGCCTGCTCGGCCTCCGCCTCCGGGGCCTCTACGATCAGTTCGTCGTGGACGGTCAGGATCAGGCGGCTGGCCATTTTTTCGTCCCGCAGACGCTTCCACACCCGCACCATGGCCAGCTTGATCACGTCCGCAGCGGTGCCCTGAATGGGGGTGTTGCGGGCCATGCGCTCGCCGCTGGCGCGCACGTTGAAGTTGGTGCTGGCCAGCTCCGGCAGGGTGCGGCGGCGGCCGAACAGGGTGGATACATAGCCGTTTGCCTTTGCGTCCGCGATGGTCTTGTCCATATAGCCGCTCACGCTGGGGAAGGCCGCCAGATAGTTCTTGAGGAAGGCGTCTGCCTCCTTCACGGTCACGCCGATATCCTTGGAAAGGCTGTACGCGCCCTTGCCGTACATGATGCCAAAGTTGATGGCCTTGGCAGAGGAGCGCAGCCGGGGCGTCACCTCGCTCTGCGGGATGCCGTAGATCTTGGCGGCGGTGCTGCGGTGGATATCCTCGCCGTTCAAAAAGGCCTGCTGCATGTGCTCGTCTCCGGTGATGTGCGCCAAGATGCGCAGCTCGATCTGGCTGTAATCCGCATCTACCAGCACACAGCCCGGCTTTGCAACAAAGTAGGCACGCAGTTGACTGCCCAGCTCGGTGCGGATGGGGATATTCTGCAGGTTGGGATTATCGGAGGAGAGTCGTCCGGTGCGGGCTTCGGTCTGGTTGAAGGTGGAGTGGATGCGCCCGTCCTTGCCAATGACCTTGAGCAGACCCTCCACATAGGTGGAGTTCAGTTTCTGGTAGGCGCGGTACTGCAAAACGTCCTCCACCAGCGGGTACTCGCGCAGACTTTCCAGCGTTTCGGCGTCGGTGGACCAGCCGCGCTGGGTCTTTTTGCCGTGGGGCAGACCCATGGTGTCGAACAGCATCTCGCCCAGCTGCTTGGGGCTGTTGGGGTTGAAGGTAGCGCTGCCGGTCTCCATGTGGATGCGGGTCAGCACCTGTTCCAGTTCCTCCCGCAGCTTTACGCCGAACTGCTCGATGCCGTCCTTATCCACCAGCACGCCGGTGCGGGTCATATCGGCCAGCACCTGTGCCAGCGGGAACTCGATCTCGTTGTACAGTGCATCCTCTCCGCAGGCGGTGATCTCGGCCTTCATCCGGGCAAACAGATCGGCCAGCCGCCCGGCGTCCGGGTAATCGGTGCAGGTAAAGGCGGCAGCAGCCTTGTAGGCGGGGATCAGCTCGCTGATCTGATACTTGGAGGCGGAGGCGTCCAGCAGATAGGCGGCCAGTTTGCCGTCCCAGACGATGCTGCTGCCCCAGCCGCCGGCGGCCATGGCCTTGGCGTACAGGGGCGCGGAGTTGAACACATCCAGCGTTACATCGGCGTTGTCCAGCAGCCGCACTAGGTCGGCATCTTCCAGCGGATAGACGGTGGCGTCCTGCACGGCGTACCAACTTTCCGGCTGCAATACCACGTTGCGGGTGCCCTGCTTGCCGGTAACGGCGGGGCGGGCAGCCACAAGATAATGCCCGGCGGGGGTCAGGGGCAGGGAAGCGAGGTCGGCTTCCGGCAGCTCCACAGCCTGTTCTTCGGCGGCGGCTTCCGGCGCTACGCCGTCCAGCCCGAACCGCGGGATCAGGGAATGAATCTCCAACTCCTGCAAAAGCCGCACGGCGGCGGGTTTATTGCCCTCGCCCACGGTGTAGGAACCCTCGGCGGTGTCGATGGGGGCATCGGTGCGGATGGTGCCCAGCGTGTGGCTCAGCTCGGCCATGGGCTTGTCTTCCAACAAGTGCTCCCGCTGCTTGGGTTTGATGCGCTTGTCGTCAATGTTCTGGTACACGCCCTCCAGCGAGCCGAAGGCCTGCACCAGCGAAAGCGCGGTCTTTTCGCCGATGCCCTTCACGCCGGGGATGTTATCTGAGGTGTCGCCCATCAGGCTCTTCACCTCAATGAGCTGCTTGGGCGCAAGGCCGTATTTTTCCTGAATGGCGTCCTCGTCCATCACCACGGTCTTGCTGCGCCCCATTACGGTGGCAGCAAGCAGCACGGTGGTGCTCTCGCTTACCAGCTGCAGGCTGTCCCGGTCTCCGGTGGCAAGGAAACAGTCGTCCTTCCGGGCGGCGCAGGCAGCAGCCAGTGTACCCAGAATATCGTCCGCCTCCCAGCCTTCGGCGGTAACGGTGCGGTAGCCAAGGTCTGCCAGCAGCTGCTTGAGCACCGGCATCTGCTGCGCCAGCTCCTCAGGCATGGCGTGGCGGGTGGCTTTGTAGCCATCGTACATTTTATGCCGGAAGGTGGGGGCTTTCAGGTCAAAAGCCACGGCCACCTCGTCCGGCTGGCACTCCTTGAGCAGGGAGAGCAGAATGTTTAAAAAACCATAGATGGCGTTGGTATAACGTCCGTCCTTGGTGGTCAGCAGCTTGATGCCATAAAAAGCGCGGTTGGCAATGCTGTTGCCGTCAATGACCAGTAAACGCATAATGCAGTTCCTCCGTTGCGTAATCTCACATCTTATAGTATAGCACAAAACTGTACCGCGCGGGAACTTTTTGCGCAAAAAAGAGAAGTGGCTGCTTTTCGTGATGCCATCTCTCGTAAAAATGCGATTGTCGCGGCTTGTAAGCCGCGACAATCGCATAATTTATAATATTCTTCCGCTGCTTATGCCCGGAGCAGCGCGGAGGGCATTTCAAATCGTCCTGCGGCAAAAAAAGCTGCCGCACAAGCTGTGCAGCAGCCTTAGCGATGCCGGGCTTATTCCTCGATGCGGATGGCGCTTACCGGGCAGCTCTGAGCTGCGGTGACGGCCTGCGGCACCTCCTCCGGCGGGATGGGGCCGGGCTCTGCCACAGCCAGAACGCCCTCCATGCGGAACACGGCGGGGCACAGCCCGGCGCACTGGGTACAGCCGATGCACAGTTCAGGGTCTACGAATGCGTTCATGCAAACACCTCCTTGCGGAAAGCATTGCCCGTTTTGCCGCAAATTATGCCTATGCAAGCGGTTTACGGTGTGGTACAATAAGACCGCCGGGAACCGGCAGGAGGAGATAAGATGAATATCCAGATCTTTGGCACGAGCAAGTGCTTTGATACCAAAAAGGCGCAGCGCTATTTCAAGGAGCGCGGCATTAAATTCCAGATGATCGACCTGAAGGAAAAGGGCATGAGCCGGGGCGAGTTTGATAACGTGGCGCGCGCCTTGGGCGGCTGGGAAGCGCTGGTAAATCCGGCAGCAAAGGACAAGCAGACCCTTGCGCTGCTGGATGCACTGGTGGACTGGCAGAAAGAAGATAAGCTGTTTGAAAATCAGCAGCTGTTCAAGACCCCCATCGTGCGCAACGGACGCAAGGCCACTGTGGGCTATCAGCCCGAAATATGGAAGGACTGGGAATAAAAAACCTGCTTTCACAAAAAAACCACCGGTACAGGTTTTGCACTCTGCGGCCGGATGTGGTATACTGTTGGGTAGACAAAAAACTTTGGGAGACTCAGACCAATGAAAAATACGATCACCCCGGAAGAACACGCCCGGATCAAGCGCCGCCGCTGGCGGCAGACCTTGGGTCTGCTGATCACGGTGCTGGTGCTCATCGGGTTTATCACGGTGCTGCGGGCCGGTGTGGGCCTTGTGGCAAACCTGTTTGACGATACCGCACAAAAGCAGGAATACGAGGACAAGCTGGAAGGCCTGGTACTGTTCGACCCCATGCCCTTTGACGGCATTGAGAACATCGACGACCTGACCCTGCGGGAAGCAGCCGTGTGGGGCTGTGTGTACAGTATTCAGGAGACGCAGGGCGGCTTTGAAAACTACAATACTGACCCCGAGACCGAGCAGCTGCTGCTGCCCTCGGTGGAGGTGGACGCCTATCTGGCAAAGCTGCTGGGCCCCGGCTTCAAGCTGACCCACCGCAGCTTTGACATGGAGGATATGACCGTCGAGTTTGACGAGACCACCCAGTGCTACAAAATCCCCATCACCGGTACGGTGGGCTACTACCGCGCCACCGTGGTCAAGCTGTTCAAGCGCAGCGGCAAGCTGCACGTCACCGTGGGCTACATCCCCACCGCCAGCGCAGATGACAGCATCATCAACCCCTCCTCGGACACCCCCACCAAGTATATGGATTACCTGTTCGAGCGCCAGAGCGGCAGCTGGTATCTGACCGGCCTGACCGAGAGTGAGACGAAACCCGAAAGCGCAGCAAGCTCCGCTGCCGCGCAGCCGGAGCCTATGGCAGAAAGCGATGTGCAGGACGCCATTCTGGCAACTGCCGGAGACTCTGCTGCGGCAGATTCGGCTGCTGCCTCGGCTGTCCAGCCGGAAGCGCAGGCAGAAACGGGCGCTGACAGCGCCGTGGCAGAAGCCCCCGCCGCTGAGGATGCCGCCAGTACCGCAGCGTAAAATGTAAATGAAAACACCCGACTGTGCGTTTGTTTTCACAGTCGGGTGTTTTTTGTACGTTTTATTTCAAATCAAACCGTACCACCACCAGCCGATACCACAGGTAGGGCACCATGTTCCAGATCATCCACAGTTCCATCAGGATGTAGTTGGGCAGATCGCGCCAGCGGAAGGGACGCTTGTCCAGTTTGCCCGCTTTGAGCAGGGCAAAGGCCTCGTGCATGCCCTTATCCCAAGCCTCGCCAAAGCCCTGCTTGTGGAACTTGTAGCACTTGAGCAGATAGCCCAGCGCCAGCGGGATAAAGTTGAGTACCAGCATCAGCAGCGGCTCGTTTTTGAGTGGCAGCAGAATGCTGTTGCGGCCGCTCTGCTGGCTTTTAAAGGCGTTGTAGCGCACAGCACCGGTGCTGGCACCGCAGATGTGGTAGCACTTGGCGGCGGGGCAGAGCACATTTTTGTAGCCGGCATTGTTGGCGCGCCAGCTCAGGTCTACGTCCTCAAAGTAGGCAAAAAAGTGCTCGTCAAAACCGCCGATCTCGTCCAGAATGCTTTTGCGGTACAGCGCTGCGCCGCCGCAGGCCGAAAAGATACGCTTTTGCTTGGTGTAGCGGCTGACGCGGCGGCCATCGCCGGTCTTGCAGGCAAAGCCCATCCATGTTACATAGTCCCCGGCATCATCGGCCAGTTCCCGCTCAAAGTGCCGGATCATCAAACTCTGCACCGCAAAGATCTTGGGGTCCGCATCGGCGGTGCGCAAAAGCTCGGCCAGCCACTGCGGCTCGGCAAAGGCATCGTTGTTGAACAGCACCACATACTTGCTCTGCGCCCGGGCAATGCCCTGATTCACTGCGTAGGAAAAGCCGGTGTTGCGCCCGTTTTCGATCAGGGTAAAATTGGGGCGGGTGCAGTAGCTGCGGGCTTGTTCCAGACTTTCATCGGTGGAACCGTTGTCCACCACGATCAGGTCAAAATCCTGTTCGGTCTGGGCGTAGATGGACTCGATGGAGTCCTTCAGCCAGCCCTTGCCGTTGATATTGGGGATGACGATGGTTGCTTTGCTCATAGTTTTTCTCCTGCGGATGTATGGATCCAAGGGGTATTATAGCATAACCCGCCGCAAAAAGAAACCGCACCCTATACAGAGTGCGGTTTCAAAAAACTTTTTACGCGGCCAAAGCCTTTTCGATGTTGGCCAGAATAGTGTCGTGATCCTCGGCGCAAACCAGAACCACCTCGCCGGTGGGGGCTACGGTGACGGTAGCGGCCTTAGCCACGAGGTACTGATCCTCCAGATAATGCTCCATGGACTGCTGTTCGCTGGCAACATAGGCCTCCAGTGCGGCCTTCACCTCATTGGTCTTGCCCTCGGCGGGCTTCACGATGGCAACGGCGTAGCTGCGCACCATCATGCTGGAAATGCTGGCGGCAAAGGCGGTATACTGGTCATCCTCCAGGTTCAGCGGGGGCATCAGGATGTCCCGGATCTCTTCGTTCAGCTGGTCGGCCTTGTACTCGGCGCTGTAACCGTCAATGGCGGTAAACTTGCCGTCCTCGCCCTTGGTAAAGATCATATCGTACTCGTTGTCCTCGTCGCTGCGGGCGTCGTGGATGATCTGGGAGTAGTCCTTGGGGGTGGAGCTGTCGGCCTTGCTTCCGCCGGAGCAGCCCACCAAAGTAAACAGAGTCAGCCCTGCCAGCAGGGCGGCGATGAATTTTTTCATAGTATTGCATTTCCTTTCATAGTGCTGTGTGTGGAAGGTGCAGCCGGGCGCACACGTTACAGGTAGTGTGTGCCGGTTTTGGGCTGCTATTCTGGATACGAACCACCGCACCGCAAAATTGCAGGGAAAAAGTAACAGTTTTATGAACAACACTCGCTTACAGCATCAAAGCGTCCAGATCGCCGTGGTTCACCGGGGTGGACAGGATGATCTGGGTGCTGGTGGTGCCCAGCTTCTGGAACTGCAAAATCAGGTGCTCCAGCTGTGCCATGCTGCCGCAGCTGACCTTGACCAGAAAGGTGTACGCACCGGTAACGTGGTAGCATTGCAGCACCTCGCGGCTGTTTTGCAGCAGCTCCAGAAAGGCATCCTGCTTGGAGGGGGCAACCGAAAGGCTGATGAGCGCATCCACATACATCCGGTCTGCCGGACGGTTCAGTGTGACGGTATAGCCGCTGATGATGCCGTCCGTTTCCAGCTTATGGATACGGCTGGAGACTGCCGGGCTGGTAAGCGACACCTGCTCCGCAATTTCTTTGACGGGCATCCGTGCGTTTTTTGCCAGAAGGGTGAGGATTTTGCGGTCAAGATCGTCCATGAGAAGAGCCTCCTTCAAAATATGTTGGATTGTATAAAATTTTCTGAAAGTAAAGTTTTTATGTTGTGCAAACCCACGGAAATGGAATAAAATTTCGTTTCTGAAATTCTATGTTAATTATATAAAGTTTTTGCAAAAAAGTAAAGTATTATTTTAAAGCAAAATCCGAAAATCCTGTTTGACAAGAAAAGAAAAACGGGTATAATACATCATGCAAGGCAGCGCAATGAATAAAAGTCTGCCAATGATATTGAGATTCACCACTTTATATACTTTCCCACCCCTCTATACACAAAAACCCGCTGCCAGGCGGGTTTTTGTGTTTGTTGGGGCTTTTTATTTATGAAAAAAGCAGTGGTAGACAACGTACTTGGCTCATAGAGCAGCTGTTTCCGGTCACGACCCCACCCGTGAAAATGCAAACCCGGAAAGTCCGCAGACTTTCCGGGTTTGCTCTAGATCAAAATATTATTCCGCTTAGACCAGATAGCCCTCAAAGCAGTGCAGGTCCTCGGTTTTGACGATGCCTTCCAGATACAGCCCGTCCTCCCGGTATTCCTCCACCTGTACGCTGCCGCGCTCCCGCATGGGGGCGGCAAGCCCAAGCTTGTCGTAGGGCAGCAGCACCCGGATGGTGTGCACCCGGTCGCTGAGCACCTCGTCCAGCTTTTGCAGCAGCTTGTCCAGCCCGTAGCCGGTTTTGGCGCTGGTCAGCAGAATGTCGGGGTCAAAGCTCAGGGTGTTGGGTTTGTCGCACTTGTTGTACACGGTCAGGCGGGGAATGTCGGTACAGTCCAGCCCATCCAGAACCTCGTCGGTGACGGCAAGCTGCTCCTCGCGCTGTTCATCCCCGGCGTCTGCAACCCGGACGATCACATCAGACCATGCGGCTTCTTCCAACGTAGACTTGAACGCCTCCACCAGATTGTGGGGCAGGCGGGACACAAAGCCTACCGTGTCCACCAGCAGCACCGCCATGCCGCTGGGCAGTATCAGCTTGCGGCTGGTGGGGTCCAGTGTGGCGAACAGCATGTCCGCTTCGGCTACGCTGGGGCCGCACAGAGCATTCATCAGGCTGGATTTGCCCACGTTGGTGTAGCCCACAAGGCTTACCACCGGCATTCCGGTCTTAGCGCGGGCCTTGCGGCTCTCGCCCCGGCGCTTTTCCATCTCGGCCAGCTTCTCGGCCAGCGCATCAATGCGGGCGTGCACATGGCGGCGGTCCAACTCCAGCTTGGTCTCACCGGCACCGCGGCGGGCACCGCCGCCACCGCCACCGCCGCCGCCCTGACGGCTCAACGCCTCGCCCATGCCCTGCAGGCGGGGCAGACGGTAGCGCAGCAGCGCCAGTTCGGTCTGCAATTTGCCCTCGTTGGTCACGGCGCGGCTGCGGAAAATCTCCAAGATCAGCATGGTGCGGTCGATGACTTCCAGCCCGCCCAGCGCGTTGGAGATGTTGCGAATCTGGCTGCCGGTCAACTCGCCGTCAAATACGGCGCATTCCGCGCCCAGCGTCTGGGCGGCAAGGGAAGCTTCTTCCAGCTTGCCGCTGCCCAGCACGATGCCGGTCTCCGGGGTCTGGCGCTTCTGGGTGATCTGCGCCACGGCCTCCATGTGGTTGGCCTCGCACAGGGCAGAAAGCTCTGCCAGACTGCGCTCACAGTCCCACAGCCCCTGATCCAGTGCCAGCAGCACCACCTTTGTGGGAGGGGTCTCGGTCAGAATATCATAAAGCTCGCTCAAAGTAAGTCCTTTCTGTTATCGTAGCGTTCTTTTGTCAGCAGATAGCACCGGCATTCCACCGGTGTGCCGTCAAATTTGTGGTAAACGTCGTTGTGATGGTACACAAAGCCGGCCTTTTCCATCACCCGGCCGCTGGCGGGGTTGTGCACCGCGTGGCAGCAGGTGAGAAAGGTGCCGCCCACCTGTCTGAACCAGAAATCCACCACAGCTTGCAGCGCTTCGGTGGTAAGGCCCTTGCCCCACCACTTCTGCCCGATGCAGTAGCCCGGCTCCCAGATGCCGCCGGAGAGTTCCAGCCCCGGCCACTTGGCCTTTTGCTGCGGCTCACCCAGCAGGGCGTTGTATACGGAGATGGAGCCAAACACCTGTCCGGTGGCCTTTTCTACCATGGCCCACTGGTAATAATCCGGGTTCGGATACAACTCTGCCCACGCCGAAAGCAGTTCCCGGGTCTCGGCAGGGCTTTTGTGCGGTTCCCAGCGCAAAAACCGGGTCACAGCCGGGTCATTTGCCCAGTTTTCGTACATCTGCGGGGCGTCCTGCGGCAGCAGACGGCGCAGCAGCAGACGGTCGGTCTCCAGTTCAGGTGTGCCGGTGTGGCGCATGATCCATCCTCTCCCTTTTCTCAAAAGTTATCCCTAAGATAGCACAAAAACGGCCACGCTGCAAGCGAAATCAAGAAAACCGCTTGACCGGATGGGTGAACTACGATAAACTGAAAGATGAAGTCTTTTTATAGGAAAGGGAAAGTATCGATGTTAGATGTGCGCAAACTGTTAGCCCAGCGGCCGCTGCTGTTCGATGGCGGTATGGGTACCTATTATAAAGCAAAGCCGGGGCAGGAGTGCGAGCAGGCAAACCTGACCGACCCCGAGGGCATTCTGGCGGTGCACCGGGCGTATCTTGCTGCCGGAGCGGACGCCATCAAGACCAATACCTTCAGCCTGCCGCGTCTGGCGGCGGCACAGCAGCCGGGCTGGGAGCAGCTGGCGGATGCAGGCTGGCAGCTGGCAGTAAAGGCCGCCGGGGAGACCGGCGCGGCAGTGTTTGCCGACCTTGGCCCTGCGCCGGATACCGAAAATCTCCCGGCGGAGCAGGTGTATCTTGCTGTGGCAAAGCGCTTTGCGCTGCTGGGTGCACGGAATTTTCTGTTTGAGACCCTGAGCGCCGAGGACGGTGTGCTGGAAGCGATTCGTGCGCTGAAGCAGACCGTGCCGGAGGCCTTTGTACTGGTATCCTTTGCGGTGCTGCCGGACGGCTACACCCGCGAGGGCCGCTACTGTGCCGAGCTTGTGCGCCGCGTGGCGCAGAGCGGCGTGGTGGATGCCGTAGGCCTGAACTGCGTATCTGCCCCGGGTGCGATGCGGGCACTGGTGCAGCAGCTGGGGGATGCGGGACTGCCCCTTTCGGTCATGCCCAATGCAGGCTACCCGGTGGTGGCGCGGGCACAGGTGCGCTATCAGGGCAAGCCGGAGTATTTTGCCCGGGAGCTGAGCCGCCTTGCCAGTGAGGGCGTGCGCATTCTGGGCGGCTGCTGCGGTACAACGCCGCAGCACATTGCTGCCCTGCGCACCGCGCTGGATGCTTTGCCGGAAGTGCTGCCCGCCGCCCCGGCGGCAAAGCCCGCCGTGGCCGCAAAGCCTGCAGTGGAAACGGACGATGCCTTTTTGCGCAAGCTGCGCGCCGGACAGCGGGTCATTGCGGTGGAACTGGATTCCCCCAAGGACGCCGACCTGACCGCGTATCTCGAGGGTGCCCGCCGTCTGCAGGCCGCCGGTGCGGACCTGCTGACCATTGCAGACTGCCCCATTGCCCGGGCACGGATGGATTCTTCTCTGGTGGCCTGCCGGGTGCACCGGGAGCTGGGCATGAACGTACTGCCCCACATGACCTGCCGGGACCGCAACCTGAACGCCACCAAGGCGCTGCTGCTGGGACTGTACGCCGAGGGCGTGCGGGAGGTACTGGCCATTACCGGCGACCCCATCCCCACCGCTGAGCGGGACGAGGTGAAAAATGTGTACCAGTTCAACTCCCGCAAGCTGGCGCAGTATATCGTTTCGCTGGCCGGAGAGGGACGGGAGATGCCCAGCCCCATCACGGTGTTCGGTGCGCTGAACCTGAACGCCCGCAATTTTGAGGTGGAGCTGCGCCGCGCCGCAGAAAAGCTGGAAAACGGCATGAGCGGCTTCCTTACCCAGCCGGTGCTGTCGGCACAGGCGGTGGAAAACCTGAAAAAAACCCGGGAGACGCTGGGCGAGCGGGCAAAAATTCTGGCCGGCATCCTGCCGGTGGTCAGCCAGCGCAACGCCATCTTTATGGAAAACGAGGTCAACGGCATCCATGTGGATGATGCCATCATCCAAAGGTTTGAGGGGCTGGACCGTGCCGCAGGCGAGGAGCTTGGACTGGAAGTCTCGGTGCAGGCAGCCAAAGCGGCTGCGCCCTATGTAGACGGCTTTTACCTGATGACCCCCTTCAACCGGGTGGCGCTGATGGAACGGCTCATTGCCCGCCTGCGCACCGAGGTGACGGGCTGAAAAGATAAAACGGGAGGAACACGCTGTGCCTTGCGAAAAACCATTGCTCAGCATCATTGTGCCGGTGTACAAGGTGGAAAACTATCTGCAAAAATGTATCGATTCCATTCTGGCACAGACCTTTACGGACTTTGAGCTGATCCTTGTGGAGGACGGTTCGCCGGACGGTTGCCCTGCGCTGTGTGATGCCGCTGCCGCGAAAGATGCCCGCATCCGGGTGCTTCACCAGAAAAACGGCGGGCTTTCTGCTGCCCGCAATGCCGGGCTGGATGTGGCAAGGGGCGAGTGGATCGGCTTTGTGGATTCCGACGACTATATTGCACCGGAAATGTACGAAACACTGTACAAGGCCGTGCAAAGCACCGGGGCAGACCTTGCCCTGTGCGATTACGCTGCGGTGGACGAGGCAGGCACACCCTGCCTGCCGCCGTACACCGGGCTTGCACAGCGGATCTTTACCGGGCGGGAACTGCTGAAAAAAGCCACGAATACGATGGCGCAGCCTGCGTGGAACAAGCTGTACCGCCGCGTTATCTTTGCGCAGCTGCGCTACCCGGAGGGCAAGCTGAACGAGGATATTTTTGTGCTCCCAGAAATCTGTCTGAACACCAAAAAGGCCGTGGTGGTGCCAAAGGAGCTGTATTATTATGTGCAGCGCGGCAGCAGCATTATGAACGGAAGCAAAACGCTGCGCCATTTTGATGCTGCCGAGGCCGCACAGCGGTATTGGAACTGCCTCGTGGAAAACGAGGTATACGATGCGCTGGCAAATGCGGCAAAGTTTACGATGGGCAGCGTGAGCCGGGTGTACCGGCAGCTGCCCCCGGCGCTGCGCAAGGCACCCCGCAGCCGGGAAATGCTGCGGATGCAGTTTGATGTGGTGGACCGGACGCGGCAGTATTGTACCGTTCCGGCGGGACTCTGGCTGCAAAGCCTGCTGTTGCGGCTATTTCCGCGGGAATATATGTGGCTGCGGAACATCAAAGGCAGGGGAGAATTAAAAATCGCATGAGAACACGTTATTCGATCATCAATATGCTGTTTAACATCGGCGGGCAGTTTTTGACGATGCTGCTGTCCTTCATCAACCGGATGGTGTTCATCCGCTGCCTTTCAGCGGAATATCTGGGGGTCAACGGCCTGTTTACCGATGTGCTCAGCATCCTTAATTTTGCGGAGCTGGGCATCGGTACGGCTATGGTGTTCAGCATGTATGAACCGGCAGCCCGGGATGACGAGCAGAAACTGGCGCGGCTGATGAACCTGTACAAGTGGATGTACCGGGCGGTGGCAGTCTCGGTGTTGCTGTTCGGGTTGGTGCTGCTGCCGTTTCTGCCCTACCTCATCAAGGGCGGCGAGGGCATTGAACATATCACCCTGATCTATATGATATATGTGCTCGGTTCAGCAAGTTCCTATCTGCTGAGTTATAAAAATTCCATCTATCAGGCCTACCAGAAAGGCTATATCTGCGCAGGATGGAGTATGGCGTGCGAGTGCATCAAGACTGTTTCGCAGATCACGGTGCTGCTGTTGACCCGGAACTTCATCCTGTATCTGGCGGTTCAGCAGGCGATACAGTTTTTACCCAACATTATGGTTTCCCGCATGGTGGACAAGGAGTTTCCATACCTGAAGGAATGCCATGAGCTGCCAGAAAGGGAGGAACGGAACGGCATCCTGAAAAATATCGGTGCCATGAGTATGCACAAGCTGTCAACCATCATCGTGCGCAATACGGACAGTCTGCTGATGTCCTCCTTTATTGGCCTTGCGACGGTGGGCCTTTACTCCAATTACCGGTTGGTGATCAATGCACTGAACAACCTGATGGGAAAATTTGCTGTGGCTTTTTCCGGCAGTATCGGCAATTTTGCAGTAATGGAAAATTCGGACCGGCTGTATAAAATCTATAAGGAAATGGATTTTATGTTCTTTGTCATGTCCGCTTACCTGACCGGTGGGCTGATGATGCTGTTTAACCCCTTTATCACGCTGTTGTTTGGCGGAAGATACTGTTTTCCGATGACCACAGTGATGGTCATTGTGGCAGAGTTTTACATTACACGAATGCGGCAGACGAATCTGCTGTTCCGGGAGGCCATGGGGCTGTTCTGGAACGACCGCTACAAAGCGGTGGCGGAATCCATCATCAATCTGGTGGCCTCGCTTGTACTGGTGCGGCAGTACGGCGTGACCGGCATTATCTGGGGCACCATCATCAGCACGCTGTGTACCTGTGCCTGGGTAGAACCCTACATCTTTTTGAAGTATGGCGTTCAGGATGCATGGAAGAAGAAACTTCGGGATTATTTTGCAGAGTATCTGAAGCGCACACTCCTTACAGCAGCGGTCTCTGCGGCAGCGGTGCTGTGGGTGCAGCGGTTCCCGGTGGGCAATTTCGGTATTTTTATTCTGGATGGGCTGCTTTACACAGCTGTGTTCGCAGGAGTGATCGTACTGTTCTACCGTGGCAGCGAAGAATATGATACGCTGAGGCAGCGCGGACTGAAGATATTGAAAAGGAGAGCGGAATGAACGCAAAGGAGCAGCCCTTGATCTCGGTGATCGTGCCAGTTTATAAGGTGGAAAAGTATCTGCCTGCATGTCTGGACAGCTTGTTGGCGCAGACGTATCAGAATTTTGAACTGCTCCTTGTGGATGACGGTTCGCCGGATAAATGCTGGGAAATTTTGCAGCAGTATGCGGCACAGGATGCCCGGGTGTGTATTTTCCGCAAGGAAAACGGCGGGGTGTCCTCGGCACGCAATTTTGGGCTGGAGCAGGCAAGGGGCGAGTATATCTGCTTTGTGGATTCCGACGACCTTGTGCTGCCGCAGTATCTGGAATGGCTGTACGATGCTTTGTGCAGCTGCGGTACCCGCATTGCCATGTGCCGCTACCGCAGCATACGGGAAAACGAGACTCTGTGGACGGTGACGGAGTGCCCGGCACCGCAGAAAATCACGACGGAAAACTACTCGTGGATGCAGGAATGGAGCGGCGGGCACTGCTGGCGGATGCTGACCCACCGGGAGGTGCTGCAGGATGTTCGCTTTGACCCGGCGCTGTTCTACGGGGAGGATGCCCTGTTCTTTGTAACGGAATTCCTCAAGGCAGGCAGTCTGGCATTTTTGAACTGCCCGCTGTATGCTTACCTTGAACGTCCAAGCTCTGCCGTGCGGCAGGAGCCGAGCCTGCGCTTTTACACGGCGGCACTGGCGTGGGAACAGATCTGGCAGCTGGTAAAGGGGCAGCCGGACCCCTTCCGCAGCACTACGGAACAGCGCTGCGTCATGTCCTGCGCCGAGGTATATTTCCGGCTGGTCAACCAGCCGGAGCGGGATTCCGAGAAGGAAAAAATGCTGCTGAAAACAGCAAAGCTGCACCGTCATGCTGCGTGGGAGATTCCGCCGGGAAATCAAAGCCAGAAGCTGCAGGCGCTGATGGTAAGCTACTGCCCGCATCTGGGCGCAAAGGCATGGAAGCTGGTGCGGTGGGTGAAAGGTTTGAAAAACTGATTGACAAATCCCACAAAAAACGTTATATTCTTTTTATAAATGCGTTGAAAAAGAGTGTGCATCGTCTGGGACCGCACAGAGAGCCGGGGGCAGCTGAAAACCCGGCGGGATACCGGCGGGGCACTGTCACTTTGGAGCAGGAGCGGTGAGCCTTGCCGGTAAGCCGCTTTCGGGTCTGCCCTACGTTACAGGGGCATCAAGGGGCGCGGAACCTTCCGCGCAATTTGGGTGGTACCGCGGTCATGTATTTACAGCCGTCCCATGGAACGCTCCGTGGGGCGGCTTTTTGCGTCCCACTTCATCAAATTTTTGGGAGGACACTATGAAAGAGCTTGCAAAGCAGTACGATCCCAGTCAGGTGGAAGATCGTATCTACCAGTTCTGGCTGGACGGCGGCTACTTCCACACGAAGGCCGATCCGGACAAGAAACCTTATACCATCGTGATGCCGCCACCGAACGTTACCGGTCAGCTGCACATGGGCCATGCGGTGGATAACACCATGCAGGATATCCTCATCCGCACCAAGCGGATGCAGGGCTATGCCGCCCTGTGGGTGCCCGGCACCGACCACGCCTCCATTGCTACCGAAGCCAAGGTGGTGGAAGCTATGCGCGCCGAGGGCCTGACCAAGGAGATGGTCGGCCGCGATGGTTTTCTGGAGCGCGCCTGGGCATGGAAGACCAAGTACGGCAACCGCATCGTCAGCCAGCTGAAGAAGCTGGGCAGCAGCTGCGACTGGGAGCGCGAGCGCTTTACCATGGACGAGGGCTGCTCCGAGGCTGTCAAGGAAGTGTTCGTGCGCCTGTACGACAAGGGCCTGATCTACCGCGGCAACCGCATGGTCAACTGGTGCCCCCACTGCAACACCTCCATCTCTGATGCCGAGGTGGAGTACGAGGAGAAGGACGGCAGCTTCTGGCATCTGCTGTACCCGGTCAAGGAGACCGGCGAGATGCTGGAACTGGCCACCACCCGCCCCGAGACCATGCTGGGCGATACCGCCGTGGCCATCAACGGCGAGGACCCCCGCTACGCCCATCTGCACGGCTGCCATGTGGTGCTGCCCCTGCTGAACAAGGAAATCCCCATCGTCTGCGATGAGCACGCCGATATGACCAAGGGCACCGGTGTCGTGAAGATCACCCCCGCCCACGACCCCAACGACTTTGAGGTCGGTCTGCGCCACGACCTGCCCATCGTGCGCGTGTTCACTTACGACGGCCACATGACCGGCGCTGCCGACAAGGCTGCCGCCGATGCTCTGTTTGCCGCCGGTAAGAACACCGTCAACGAGCCCCATGTGCTGGATTGCGGCAAGTATGCCGGCATGACTACGCTGGAGGCACGCAAGGCCATTCTGGCCGACCTGAAGGAGGGCGGTTTCCTGAAGGAGATCGAGCCCCTGAAGCACGAGGTGGGCACCTGCTACCGCTGCCACTCCACCATCGAGCCCATGATCTCCAAGCAGTGGTTCGTCAAGATGGAGCCGCTGGCAAAGCCCGCCATCGAGAGCGTGGAGAAGGGCGAGATCAAGTTCGTGCCCGAGCGCTTTACCAAGAACTATATGAACTGGATGAAGAACACCCGTGACTGGTGCATCAGCCGTCAGCTGTGGTGGGGCCACCAGATCCCGGCTTGGTATTGTGACGACTGCGGCGAGACCGTGGTGGCAAAGTCCGCTCCCTGCACCTGCCCCAAGTGCGGCAGCGCAAAGCTGACGCGGGACCCCGATACGCTGGATACTTGGTTCTCCTCTGCCCTGTGGCCCTTCAGCACGCTGGGCTGGCCCAACGAGGACAGCGCCGACCTCAAGTATTTCTACCCCACCAATACGCTGGTCACCGGCTACGACATCATCGGCTTCTGGGTCAGCCGCATGATCTTCTCCGGTCTGGCTTACACCGGCAAGGCTCCGTTTGATACCGTCTGCATCCACGGCATCGTCCGCGACAGTCAGGGCCGCAAGATGTCCAAGAGCCTTGGCAACGGCATCGACCCGTTGGAGGTCATTGCCCAGTACGGTGCAGACGCCCTGCGCTTTATGCTGGTGGACGGCTCCACCCCGGGCAACGATATGCGCTATATCGAAAAGAAGGTGGAGGCTGCCCGCAACTTTGCTAATAAGCTGTGGAACGCCACCCGCTTTGTGCTGATGAACCTGCCCGAGGACTTTGAGCCGGGTCTGCCCTGCGAGGAGCTGCTGGACATGAGCGACAAGTGGGTGCTGACCAAACTGAATCAGGTGGCCGGTGCTATGACCGACAATCTGGAGCACTATGAGATGGGTCTGGCTGCTGCCAAGATCAACAGCTTTATCTGGGATGTCTACTGCGACTGGTTCATCGAGATCGCAAAGCCCCGCCTGAACTCCGGCGATGCACAGCAGGCCGATACCGCCCGCCGTGTGCTGGTGTATGTGCTGGATAAGGCGCTCATACTGCTTGAGGATCGCATTTTTCGGTTCTTTCAGAATCCGCATCAGCAATTCCTTTGTCAGCCCCTGCAGGCTCACAAGCACCGGCAGACGTCCGAGAAACTCTGGAATCATGCCAAAATTCCGCAGATCTTCCGTTGTCACCTGGCTCAAAATATCCGGATCATTGTCAAATTCATCCTTCAAATGGGAGTTGAAGCCCATCGTGGAACGCTTTTTCAGGCGCTCCTTGATGATATCATCCAATCCCGGAAACGCGCCGCCACAGATAAACAGGATGTTGTTCGTATCCACAGTCGCCATCGGCGTGAGTGCATTCTTCTGGTTTGAGCCGACCGGCACCTCTACCTGGCTGCCTTCCAGAAGTTTTAAAAGCTCCTGCTGTACCGACTCACCGCTGACATCGCGGCTCATCGTATTTTTCTTTTTCGCAATTTTATCGATCTCATCGATGAAAATGATGCCTTGCTCAGCTTTCTCCACATCATTTCCAGCCGCTGCCAGAAGCTTGGAGACTACGCTTTCTATATCATCTCCGATATATCCAGCTTCCGTGAGCGCCGTCGCATCCGCGATCGCCAGCGGCACATCCAAAAGCTTCGCCAGCGTCTTGACCAGGTACGTTTTTCCGCTTCCGGTCGGTCCCAGCATCAGGATGTTGGATTTCTCAATCTCCGGCTCGCCGCCCTGCATCTGCATTCCCTGTGCCGCCGCGTTTTCCGCCTTTTCTTCCGTATTTTCATTTGCCCGGAGCTCGTCCTGCTGCCGGAGAATCACGCGCTTATAATGGTTGTAGACTGCCACTGAAACTGCCCGTTTCGCCCGCTCCTGCCCGATCACATACGCATCCAGCTGCGCCTTGATCTGGTGCGGTGCCGGAACATCCTTCATCGTCAGAAGTTTCTCCGCGTCTTTTGCCTTGCTCTTTTTCTTGATCTTATTCTTCTCTGGAATTTCTGTATTCGGCATCTGCATGCCCGCAAAATCATTGAGATTCATGTTCATAAACGGCATATCTTTACCGCAGTCTTTACCCGAATTGGAACGAGAACGCTTTCAGAC
>ERZ773103.1318-NODE-1318-length-26640-cov-4.853338_pt1 | contig 26640 bp, 24 predicted proteins | sample MGYA00511118_ERZ773103 | MGnify/ENA primary metagenome ERZ773103 (study PRJEB29015, sample SAMEA2737821) | human gut metagenome | biome: human gut; feature: human-associated habitat; material: faeces | place: China | collected 2012 ... | reverse complement strand
CCGGCAGAAGGTTTAAGCGGTCGTTTTGTCCGGATTGATCAGAAGAAATACGGCATTTTCGAATGTCAATTCCGTTTGCTTCGTTAGTTTCAAAATCATAATAATCTGAGAATTCTGGAACTAGAGTTAATACATCATTTATTCCAGGTATGATTACATTATGAGCATCACAATTTGGGCAGCCATCAGAAGCACCATTTCGACTCCTGATTTTAGCAGTCCAGTGATAACCACATTTCTTACAACGCCACTTGGCATCGTCTGCTGAGTGAGATGAAAGGAGGTTAGGATCAAGTCCTAGTTTTTTGTTTTCTTCAAAATCCCAAAATTTCATCAGTTTATTTTTGGAAGCTACCGTTGCAAGTCTATCTGGACTGTTATAATAGCAATTTTGACACTGTCTGACTATAATTTTGCCATCCTTTCTATCGAGTCTGGTAGTGATTGTTGAACTCCATTCATAACCACAATCAGGACATTTCCACCAGTAGTAAGTGCTTTGATCACCTATACGAAGAGATAAAGGATCAATTCCTACATTTTTTTCAAAATCATAAAGACGTTTTAAATCAGGAAGTAAAGTGAGAGCATCATTTATTCCGGGAACGAACTTTTTTAAATTTTGGCAACATGGACATTTGCTGTTTTTTGACCGATCTCTCGATCTTATTCCGGCAGACCAACTGTAACCGCAATCAGGACATTTCCAGTAAGCAGCAATATCACTGGCGGAAGAAATGGTTGAAGGATCTAAGCTATTTTTTTCGTTATCCCAAAACCGCATTAGAGTTGGGGACTCAGAAACAAAAGGAACATGCTGTCGGTTTTTTCGATTTTTATGATCACAGCCAATAATTCTATAAGAATCTCCTTCTTTCAAAATTTGAGAATTTATAATAGTTGTCCATTCACGTCCGCAATCAGGGCATTTACAAGCTATCCTTTCCCGTGATGACCATCCCTGATGTTCGATATCGATATTCTTATTTTTTTCAAAATCATAAATCTTTTTTAGCTCAGGAACCAGAGTGAATACATCATTTACTCCAGGTTGAACGGATTTATTGCTATCGCAGCTTGGGCATTTTCCTTTGGCATCATATCTTGATTGGGGGCTGGTTGGCCATTCTTTCCCACATTTTTTACATTTCCAAAAGAATTTCTTTTTAGAAGATATAAGGATTGTTGCAGGATCAACAGTATTTTTATTAAAATCCCATTGTTCCATTAAAAACGGTATATCTTTGACGGTATCGGATCTTTTTCCGGTTCCTTTGCAGGCAGGACATTTCCCTTTGGTGCGGGTACGGGTACGAGGTGTTGTAGGCCATTCGTATCCACAAAGTTTGCATTTCCAGTAATAAGGAAGACGTGAAATAGAAGAAACCGTTTTTGGATCTTCAGGATTTTTATCAAAATCCCATAGTTCCAGCATTTCTGGAACATCAGCAATTGATTTAAAATCTGACATTTTATATTCCCTCCAAGTTGTTAAAAAGTCCTTGTATAATGTTACTTTCTGATGAATGATTAGCTTGCTTTTCTGGAATTTTATCTTCAGTTTCTATAGGAAGAATGGAACTTGTCGGAGAAATTATTTGTTCGGATAAAGCCTGATTTTTGATACAGGATTCTACATCTCCTTTGATAAGTCCCTGTTCTTTTAAGAGTTCTGTTGCTACATCTGGATAAACATATTGTAAAAGTACTTTTTTATGAGCATCTAACTGTTGCGATAGTTCATGATTTTGCAGTTTTAATTCTTTGTTTGTATTTGATAATGATTGCAATTTATCAGTTAGATTTTCTACTTTTTTAGAAGCGGAATCCAGTTTTGCTTTATAGGATACAGCTTCTTTTTGCATGGAAAGCGCATTCTCACAAATACTTTTGTAGTAGGTGTCCAGTTCGGTAAGTGCAGTGATCATTTTTTGTCTTGTACTGTTGCGGTCAAGGAAAGCCTGAACATCCAGTGTTTTATATGATATGAGAAGAGAAGCCCCTTTTTCTTTTGAATCCGCAAGTAAAGCCTGAATATGTTCTTTCGCCTTTTCATTTCTACGTAAAGACGTGACCTGATATTTTGGATAACCGTTAGCATTTATGTAATCTGTAATTTGTGGCAGTTGCAGTGCACGTTCAGAACGGCCACTTTCAAGATAGTATGTATCAATTAAAGTAATCAGGGTATTATCGTCAATGTATTTCTTTCTTGCCATAAAAAGCCTCCTTATTGTTGGGTGTTGAATTTTGACATGAGGAATGCACTATAGGATTGGGATGAGGAATGGAGCCGTAATAAAGCCTGACCGATGGTTTCGGAATCTCCGGAGTGGCTTTTAACGATTTCAATAGCTTCCAGCAATTCTTTTATGTCTTCATTGATCTGTCGACGGTAAATATTATCTTCCTCAAAAAAAGCGTTGATTCCTTTTCTGTAATATTGACAACTTGGACAATATGCAATCTCACCAGCAGGACCGGCTGTTTGCAAACAGTCATCATATGATCCATTTGCATAGGCAGGTGAAAAACATGTACTGCCATCAGAAAGAATCTTGCCAGTACCAACAGTCAAAGCAGGAACAGATTTACTGATAGTATAGTTGTGTTCACTGGCGGTGAGCTGACGGTAAGTACGGTATGTTTTACATTCTATAAGTTCAGCTACATTACTTCCATAATGGGCGGACATGATTTCATTTGTATGTCCTGCGAGAAACATAGCCGCAGCCGGTGTGCCGCCTTCCTGCATCAGATTTATGATTGCAATATGACGGGTATCGCCCAAATGAATCATTCCGATTTCGGTATCTGAAAGATGTCTTTTACAAGATGATTGAATGATATTGTAATGATACTTTTCGACAATAATTTCCTTGTAGAAATACAAAAGAATTGTCGAGAGGTTGACATAAGTCAGATACCGGCTGTTTAAATGCTTGCGTTGCTGCCACTTTTTGTAATGTGGATCAGTGACGAATAATGTTTTAATCTCAGTATCAGAATAAGATTGTGTTAATTTGAGGTATTGTTCGAATTCTTTTCCGAGTGTTTCCGGTATCGGATAGGTTGTCTGGTAATAATCTTCAGCAATTTTGTAAGAAATGCCCCGATTACTCCCTTTTAGCCTGTTCCGCATTAAAGTAAGTGTATATCCGGAATCAGTTTTAGTAAGGCAGTCTCTTTGCGTTAACAGAAATTCCCGTGGGCGTAAAGGGATTACAGCTGTTACGGACCACCAGAGATATAATGGGTAATAGAACAGCCGGTCATCCTTTGATATATCTGAGCCCCAGAATTCATTGATGATATCATTGAATTTAAAGTAAGTTTCAAAGCATTCCAGATCCCGCTGCTTTGTTTTACTTAAGGTCATATTCAAACCTGCATAAGAGTCCATGGCATCCATTAAGTTCGGAAGCATAGGATTTTCATTGCTGTTCGGGAGTAACGAAAAAAATTCAGAGCATAAAGATGGCATCATTAGTTTTTTGGGTTCTGTAAGATTACAAATATTTTCATAATTGGATGCCAGGATATGCCGAAGATCCAACAACACACATTCGATCGAGCGGAGAGCAATGCGTCCCAGTAGTGAGACGGCAAATGCTTTCGTATAAGAAAGAAATGTGTGGTAATCAATCTGAAATATGTCGGTAAAATTAGAATATTGGAACCGGTTAAATTTAAAATATAAACCAATGTTGGAATATTCATCGGTTAGTTTCCACATTGGATCTTCATATCTGGAAGAAGAATTGATGATCCCAGTATTTTGAAAATCCAGGAATCGTTTTTGCGCTTCGTCTGTTTTAAAATCTTCTAAAGATACCAATGCGAGAGTGGAATATACGAGGTTTGTTGCTTTTTCTACCATGTGGTATTCTCCTTTATAAGTTGTTCATATTCATGAAAAACATCTTCTCCATAATTGTCACGCAAATAAGTCAACATTTCCAAAAGATTTGGTAGAACGATTGATTGAAGAAGTGTTTTGTATTTAGTTTTTTCGGATGACGTTTCAGCTGAAATACATAACTGATACATCCGGTTATATTCACTGATAAGAGCATAAAGTGTGGATTTTGTTGCAATTTCATATGCACATCCTACACATTGCCGACGGTTAAAATAAGGACATTCCTTTTTGAGTGCAGTCATTAAACAAAGAGACTCATTTTGTTTTGAGAATGCCTGACCGGATGCAATCCGCTGCAGAACAGATATAATATCTTCCTGTGACTGCATCACGGATAAAACGGCATTCTGGGCTTTTTTATGGTTTAAGTCTACTGCAGATACTACAGATTCAATTTCAAGTGGAGAGAGATTTAAGCTCTGAATCAAAGAAGTCTGTTCTTTGACGGAAAGTTTATCGTATTGCTGTTGGGTAACTATCTTCAAAAGCATGGACGGTATACAGGAAAGAACCCCACGTTCGAGTAATTCAAATGCAATAAATTCCGGGCTCAGTCCGCTGAGTTTTGCATCTTTCAGATATTCAAAAGTAGTTGAACTGAACTCTCCGTAATTTCCTTTATGGCTTCTGGCAAGGGAAGCGAGTATGGATCCTTTTACCGAGTAATCATTATTTTCAGCTAATATTTCGTCACCAATCATGTAAATCATCTGAAGATATGATTTGGTGGCAGAGCGGGAGCGGAAATCCGATTCTAGGAACAGATCGCCAATGTCATCGCCCATATACCGACTAATTTCTTTGTATGTAGTAATCTTTTTGATCAGAGGCTGGTCCTGCGAACCATCTAATATGGCGTGAGCTTCTGCAAGTGCAAAAAGTCTTCCAAAATGTTCTTCACAAGATACCGGCACATGGAATTTTACGTTGCCAATACCGGAACTCTTTTTTGTTTTATTTGGAGTGAATGGCATACAGCACATTTTTTCTGTTATGGACAGTAATACTTCTGTTGATTCCTTGAGTGAAAAAGTATTTGTTTTGACCTTTTCGAGAACTTCTTCAGGAGAGCAGGGCAGGTATGGATGGTAAATTCTTTGCAAATCTGTATATCGGATAGAGCAGATAAAATGGATGGATAAATAAAGCCATGTGTCAGTATAGTTTTTGGACATTGCGGCTTGCTGATACATCTGATTTTCTTCAATATATTCCGAATTGAAAAGATAATAGCAGAGTTCCAGGTATTCATCCATGGAATATGCAGAATTCTGGATATCCATCGTATATCGTTTTTGCATTGTATATTCTTTGAAATAGGCTGTTTTACATTTTCTTTTTAACCAGGATAGGAAGAATGTAAGACAGTCACCGTGAGCTTTCGTAAGATCTATTGCTGCAAGATTTACAAGCGATGCAATTTCGGGATCTGTATAAAGTGCAATTTCTTTTTCCAACCTTTCGAGAAGGAACTGAAAAAGATAATGACAGTTATTCTCGTCAATTTTTTCCTGTTTGATAAAAAGTAACAGCTTATTTGTTGTGTGAGAAAATTTACTTTTTAATCGAGAGATAAGTTCATCATTATCACAGTCTGTTGAAAGAAAATCGATAAGATAGGGTGTATAAATATCGATCTCTTTCTGGGTTACGAATGCTTTTCCGTTTTCAACAGACGGAGGAGCATGAAACCAGTTGTTATTAACAAAAAAAGTAATAACATCAAAGATAGTTCTATTCTGTATATTGTTTTTCGAAGATAATTGTTGTGTAAGATAAATATTTAAATCAGTCATGATGTATTTCTGCCCTCCAAAGCGTATATTCAAACATTTTATTATTTACTTTCTGGTATTTTCTTTCCAAATCCGATTTGTTCTGCAGGTAAGTAATTGCACTTTCCGGACTGGTATCCCCTCGCAGATACATCAGAGTATAAGGATCGGACACACCGGATAAAACCAACTGTACCGTGTACCAATGCCGGAAAATGTGGGGAGATATATTATGCTCCTGTAATAGCCGTCCGTATAGTTGCAATTTTGAATTGTCACTATTAAAGAGAATCGGAATAATTTCGTTTTCAATCATTTCACGGAAACGCAGATAATAGAGCGGATAAGTATAGGCTATGCCCCTTGTGTTGATATTAAATGGTCCATAAATTGAATCATATGTTTTCCCTGCAAGATATTCCATATAGATATTATAGGAATCCACATAAGCTTTCAGAAAGATATCAGGGACTTTTTGTTTTCGCTCCTTTTTGATCCGACCGACAGGCTTTTTATCCGGGCGAAGGTTATATTCCTGCGATAAGTCGATTTCTACCGAAGTGACAACACCATTGGATTCACTGAAAATGATTCCGGGACCAAGTGGACTGTCTGTCCGTCGGACATTACAGCTTTCAGAAGGACGGAGCCCTGCAAATGCAGAATTCATGATAAGTCCAAGTAAATCTTTTCTCTTAGTCAGAACGTGAGTGAAAATAACGTTAAATACAATATCTGGTAAATCACGAAAAAGCGGATTATCAGGTGTATCAATAAAATTGACCTCAAAAGCAGGGACCTTTTTCTCACGTGTAATAAGATGTTTGTCCCGGTAATTTTTGGTAACGTATAATTCAGAACGTTTAAGTTTGCATTTTCCTTTCTGATCCGAAATCAGATTGTTCAGGAAATCTAAAATAGTGCTGATACAACGTTCTACGGTAGATTGTTTCCGGCTTGTATTATCTGTGTCGGTTGGAAGTTCACACATACCATATAACTGAAAAAAATTTTTTACGATATCAACCGTGATATCATTCAGGGATCTGATCCCGGCTGAAAAGAATGCATAATTTAAAAACTGGACCACATAATAAAAGGACGAATTTCCATTGCTGCTGACATTTTTTACAGGAGTTGACGAGCAAAATACATAATGGTGAAAATCTGTAAAATGGCAGATTCCATAGATATCCTTAATCACAATAAACTGGCGATTGATGAGAAGTCCGTTTTTGATTTCATAATTTTGCTTGTATACGGCAAATTTTGGTGATTGGATTGTAAAAACTTTGTTTCTCTTATTATTCTGCATATTTTTTCCTTTCAAGTTGTTGGATGCGCTCTTCTTCTTTGGTACGGCACATCAGGATGTGCTGATAAACAGAAGGATGATTGTAGATTGCATTGCGGCTTAACCCGGCTTCTTTTGCGATTACTGTCATGGAAGATAATGCGATTTCTCTAAAAGTCATCTTATTTAGGATTTCCCACAAGCGGTTTTCGTTCGCATCAAATTTAGTCTTTTGAATTTTGTTTAGTTCTTTATAATTTTTTCTCATAGTCATAACCTTTTCCTTTTTATTTGTTGTATACTAATGCATAGTACGTACTGGCTCGGTATTTATACATATAGTTTGTACCAAGCAATTAGAAAAGACAAAGGAGCGTTACTCGATTGCGGACGTTATTCTAAAGTTATTACTCGATTACAGCCGTTATCGGAGCGATTACTCGATTGTGGACGTTATTTTAATTATTACTCGATTACGGGCGATATTTCTGATTTTGGTACGGAAAAGGCAAAGGAGCAGGTTATGATTGAGGAGAGAGAGTTACAGGAAAAGCGGTTTCAGTATTACGAATATAAAGATTTGAAGTTCGCAGACAGGATGATTCCAATTCCAAGGAAATGTGCAGAATATACACCTGGTGGAATTCCGTGTGAATATTATACCGTTCCGCGGATGTCCGATTTGCCAGCAGGCTATACGGCATATAAGATAAAAAAGTACGATGTCAGTGACGAGAAAAAGTTAGTCCGGGTTGGATTGCGATTGTCGAAATATCGAAAACCTGATGGGAAAACAGGCACGGAAGAGATCGATACATTTGAAGGAAAATATTCTTTTGCTGCTTTAAAAATGCTTCATGAAGATTTTTGTGATCCATGTTGTACGTTTGAACTGTTAAAAAAGAAGTATCCTTTAAATAAAAATGCTTCGATGGACGCTTATGACACGTTATTGCCGTGGGCACGAAAGAATCATATTTTTCCGGACTATCCACATGATTTTACCCATTTATGGTTCTCGCAGCTTTTTTACAAAAATACAAAGTTAACATTTTGCTTTACATACAAGAAAAGAGAAGGATTATCCCTGATTGACATTATTGAAGATAATGAGGAAGAGTTTATAAAGAGACTTTCAAGATGTAAAAATGAAAAGAATAAATACATATGTTTACCGGCAGATTACGAATTGTATGATAAATTACATAAAATTTATCCTGATGCAGTATATGTGTTTGATGTATTTCAGATTGCTGAAATAATAGATAAATGTATAAGCAGTAATGAAGTTACGAAAGAAGAACGGTTTAAGTATGAAGCAAAAAAACGACAATTAGTAGATACTTTGAAATTTCTTGAAGAGAAAGAGAGTACATGGAAAGAGGCAGAGGCTTCTTGTAAATCTGTGATAAATTTTTTATTACAAGATGGGAAAAGACGGGAATTAGATGAGTTTAAGAAAAATATGGAGCTTATTATTCGGGAACAGTCGGGCTTTATCGAGGATTTCTTTAAAATCAGGGAATACCATGTCTTTTTGCCGAATGAGCTACAAAGCACTATGGAAGATTTTTTGAAGTCAAGAGGATATAATCCGGCAAGACTGTCATATATGCTTCTTGCGGAGGCAGGAAAGATGCAGAAGAAATCTTCAACAAATGATTCAGATACTCTTTGTAAACCTGGATCTGAAAATATCAAGTTCGAGATTCAAGGGTCAAATATCATCATAAAATCTCCGACTGCAGAGCTTATTTCTTCGCTTTACAGATGGAAAAAACAGGTTCCCTGGTGGAAAAAACTCCCTAAAGAAGCTCTGTACATAAAGGAAAAATAAGCCTGTAGAAGTAGATTTTATAACTATAGATACTGTATGTTTATGTGGATATTTGCTATACTTCGATATGAATATTGGATATAGGTATTTTATCAGAAGGGGGACTGTTTTTATGCAGTCCCTTTTCTAAAAATAGAAAAATCATTGTCAGATGGGATGATTTTTAATGGAGAAAATGGCTGTTGTGAAAGAACAAATAAAAGAAGATGAAAAATTACTATTGTCCGTTAGAGAAGTAAGTAATATGCTGGGGATTTCAGAAAAGTCAGTACGAAATTTTGCTTACGAAATGAATATGCAGGTGCGAATAGGTAAACGTGTGCTGATTCACCGAAAGAAACTGGAAACGTGGCTTAACAGGCAGGTTTTATATAAGGAGCATAAATAATTTTTGAATCATAAGATAACCGGAGGGGATAGAATGAGTAAGGAAAATGCGAATCAAGATATAGAACTGGAAACATATTTGGTATCGGATATTCAAAGAAAGTTACGATGCAGCAAAAATAAAGCTTATGAAATCGTGAAAAGGGGGTATTCAGAGAAACTGTTTAGTGTGATTAAAATTGGAAATGAATATCGCATTGCTCGAAAATCGTTTGATTATTGGTTCGAAAATCAGCATCGTCTTGATTATAAATAAGAATTCGGTTGAGCTGAAAAGGAAAATACAGGCAATAAGGGGGGAGCACAGTGGATCTGCGTATGGTAGGTCTTCGGATAAGAGAAATACGAACAAATAAAAATCTTACACAGGAAGAATTGGCAGAGTTGGCAGACATCAGTGTAACTCATATAAGTGCGTTAGAGCGAGGGGTGAAAAATGCCAATTTAAGTACATTTGTAGCTATTGCAAATGCATTGCAAGTATCAGCGGACACTTTATTGATCGATGTAATTCCCTATTCGATAAGTGGAGTTACAAATGAACTGTTCCTCGAATTAGAAAGACTGCCTTCGAATGAGCAGAAAAAGATTCTTAAGGCAGTTCGGATTCTGATTGGGTAACAATGCTTGCGTGTAAAAAGAAAGGACTGAAAAAGATTGGAAAATGAGGATTATGCACAGAAGCTTGGAAAACCGAAATATAAAGTGGGGGAAGAAGTTTGCTTCATTTGGGGAAAAGAAAAAACGCAGAAAGCAAAGGGCAGGATCTGTATAATAGATGCCTGTGGGACATGGGAGCAGCAAGAAGAGGTTTCATATGATATTCTTGGAAGTAGAAGTGAGGAACCAGATAGACGAGTTCTTTTTAAACATATCAGAGAATCGAAAATTGTGAATATAAAAAAGAATAGTGATATGTAGATAGTGGAAACAGCTTTATCATCTAAGTGAATAATTCACGTTTCCGTGATAAAATTTATTTATAGTTTTAGACCGAATAATAGGAGGGATGATATGGCGGTCAGTTATAAAAGGTTATTCCATTTATTGATAGAAAAGGATATGACAAATGCACAGTTACAACAGAAAGCCAGATTTTCAGCCAATATTATTACACGGCTAAAACGGAATGGATACGTTTCGCTTGAGAGTATAGAGCGTATATGCCGCGTATTGGATTGTGGTGTTGATGACGTTCCGGAATTTACATCAGAAGATAGTAAAAGTGATAACATGTAATGCGAACGTCAGTGTTACAAAATATATGGTAAATAAGCAGAAAAGCAATTGTATTTCTAAAATATTTGTCATGTCGGGATAAGAAAACAAAAGGAAGGATTAGAAGAGAAAATGAATAAACAACAACTTGCTCAGAAGATATGGGCTTCTGCTAATCAGATGAGATCAAAAATCGAAGCAAATGAATATAAGGACTACATTTTAGGCTTTATTTTTTTATAAGTATTTGTCGGATAAAGAAGTCAGTTTCCTGAAAGAAAATGATTATAACGATGAATATATGAAAACTGTTACGGAAGATGATCCTGAAACAGTAAAATGGGTGCAGGAGAATATCGGATATTTCATTTCTTATGAAAATCTTTTTTCAACATGGCTTGAACTTGGAAGAGATTTTGATGTATCCAATGTCAGAGATGCACTTTCTGCATTTAGTAGATTGATTTCGAACACACACAAACGGGTTTTCGATAAAGTTTTTGATACATTACAGACCGGACTTAGTAAGCTGGGAGATAGTTCGGGAACTCAGACAAAGGCGATTAGTGGTCTGTTACAGTTGATAAAAGATATTCCGATGGATGGCAGACAGGATTATGATGTTCTTGGATTCATCTATGAATACCTGATTAGTATGTTTGCTGCAAATGCTGGTAAAAAAGCAGGCGAATTCTATACGCCGCACGAAGTTTCATTGTTGATGTCCGAAATTGTGGCTAGTCATTTGAAAGGAAAGAATGAAATTAAAATTTACGAAATAACAAGACCAATTTTGATGCAAAGGAATATACGAAAAACCGCATAGAATAAGGCTTTTTTGACCCTTGCAATCGTGTAGCAGAGGCATGAAGTCTTATTTTTATGCCATAAAACAGGTAGTCACACTTTTTCTGGTGCATACAATTTACGAACATACAATAAAATCCACGAACTAAAAAGAGTTCGTGGATTTTATAAATATTGCCATCGTGCTGGATATTTAGTCTGTAGCAATCTCCATCTGCTTATACTCAACGCGGTTTTTGACCAGATAGCCGAAGCTGGAATTGATGCGTACCTCATCGTGAGAGAGAAGCACATACTGCCACGACTTGCCACCGTTTTCAGCATTCCAGTCAGTGACAGCTTGGCAGAATACCTTGGCGGCCTTTGCTTTCTGAATGACGGGTTCACTGGTTAGTTCGTTGCTTGCTTTGGTTTCAACCATATAAATCATATCTGCCGTCTCAACAATAAAGTCTGGCTCATATCGGTTAATGCCGCCTGGACCGTAGTAGATGTCGAACTGCTTTGCAGAAGGTCTCATCCATTTCAGTACGGATTTATCATTTTCGAGGACGATAGCAAAATCACGCTCTGTTCCACTGTCAAATTTGTATAAGGTATGGCACGCCTTGGTAAAGCCATTGAACACCTTACTGCGAACTTCACCGGCAGGAATATTAGCTCTTAAATCATATATTTCATCAGACTTGAACTTGCCGCCGAAGCCTGTCTCAATACGTGAGAACGGACGCATTTTTGATGCGCGGAAATTGATTTCCTCATGGTAGAAATGCTCGTTCATCTGATTATAAATAATATCAGCGATAGTTTTCTGACGGTCACGCATAACTTTCTCAGCTTCTTCATCTGTGAGATAAGACAGGAAGTGCTGCTTAGCCTCATTGACCAGAGAATAAATCAAGTCAGCACAAGATGCATAGTCTACATTGTCATGTATAATAATGTGACGGACAATCTCATTTTCGGCGGTATCGACCTTTGTCGTTGCGGAATGGTCAGATTCCATTTCAAAGGTCTTGCCGCCTTCCTGCAATTCTGTTCCAAGTAGCGTATCATCAGAAGGATGCCAGTTCATGCTGTTTGTGTTTAGAGTGAATTCTGTGAATCCCTGCTTTACCTCAGTAAAAGGCTGTACAACTGTTTGTGGGATAGGAATAACCCTGTCGGTCAGTTCCTGCACACAGGTTTCGATGGCCTTTTCTACAACACTCTCAAGGTCTTCTGCTTTCAATCCCATTTCTGGGAACTGACGGATTGTTTCATTGATAACTGTCTTCTTTACGAAGTTACGAGATGCTTCATCATGTACCGCATCGAATGTTTTAACCTGCTTGCTTAGATCCATAACGGACTTAGAAGCGTAATGAGCAACGAATTTTGCGATTTCCTGTACTTTTTCCTGCGGCTTTTCCTCATTACCGTATTTGGCAGTTTCTTCTTTCAGAATGAAAGAAAGTTGTTCGGTAAAGCTGTAATCTGTGGTAGCAACTTCATATGCAGATGGAAGTTCTACAGTTTCACGTTGTTCGTTAATATGCTCGATTTCTGAATCGTTGATATAATAGACCTTGCGTACCAGAGATTCTGGGTCGTTGGCAAGGTTGATGATTGCCTCATATTTATCATGGCTGACAATCGAAAGGCGATCCACCTCTTCTGCGCCAGTTCTTTCACCGTAAGGAAGACGTAGACCTCGTCCGATGGTCTGCTCTGTCAGAGTCTCGGATGCAGACGCACGAAGCGGAATAATCGTATAAAGGTTGGTGACATCCCATCCTTCTTTCAGCATATTTACATGGATAACAATTTCAATTTTGTTATCCGGCTTTTCCAGCGCAAGCAGACGCTGAATATTTTCATCCTTTTCCGATTTTTTTTGATCGGAGTTGATTTCCATAACTTTGTCAGCATAATAACCGTTAAAGAAATCCTTGGATTTTATATATTCCATCAGTGCTTTAGAGTGATCGGTGTCTCTTGCCACAACAAGTACAAACGGCTTGACGATAGGCTTGTCGTTACTACGGGCATAGACTTCGAGATGACTCTTTGTTTCTTCGTGGATACGTAGACCATCGTTTAATTTCTCATGGTCGAGTTGCTCCGGAGTATATTCTTCAGGACGGAAGTCCTTACGGGTGAATACGGCAGGAACTTTTACATAGCGTTCATCTTTCAGCGCATGAGCCAGACTATATTCATAAACCACATTTTTGAATGGAACAGCCTTGGCACCTTTCTGAATCTGTGGAGTGGCAGTGAGCTCCACACCGAGGATAGGCTTGAGATCGTTAATAACATCAAAACTCTTATCAGCGTGATAATGATGGCTCTCATCCATGAAAATACACAAGTCCGGCAGTGACTGTAAATATTCAAAATATGAAGTTCCAAGAACCTCGTTCAATCGCTTGATACGTGCGGGCTCTCCCTTCTTGCCTTTGCTTTCTGCGTTTAGTTTAGAAATGTTAAAAACATTGATTACCACATCATTTACACCAAATGTACCCTGCCGAAAATCAGCATAGTTATCACCATCAATGATTCTTGGCGGTTTGGCAAAAAGATCGAGACCTTTGAATACATACTTAGGGTTTGAGGTATTGCCAAGGTCTGCTTTCAGCTTATCGTAGATTGTCAAATTGGGTGCCATAACGAAAAAGTTTTTAATTCCTTTTTCATAACGCAGATAAGCGATGCAAGCACCCATCAATCTTGTTTTGCCGATACCGGTTGCCAACGCAAAGCAGAAAGAGGGGAAATCCCTCTCAAAGCTGCTGAGCGTAGGGCAAAGCTCATGGACGGCTTCCAGTTCCGCATCGAGATTCGGTTCTTTGGAAAGTGTCAGAATATCGCAGAGTCTTGCAAAAATCTCAAGGCTTTCTCTCTGTGGCTGACGAAGAGCAAGAACATTTTCAATGTACTTTGAATGGTAAGTATAGAATTTTTCTGTGAAAGGCTCCCTTAACATTCTTCGTCCTCCTCCCATTCATCTTCATCGATTTCCGGCGGGTCAATGATGTTCAGATTATAATTATCAATACCAAATTCACATTTTTTTAAAACGGACTGTGGAATCTTGTGGACATTGATATTATCATAGCGCTTACTTAATCCATTATCAAAGGCAGGAGCGCAAACCAATAGATTCTCGAATGGATCGACATCTTCTGCAATGCTATCAAGCATCTTGGAATCCAGATATTGTGTCGTGACATAGATAAAGCTATTATCCTGACTATATCCCTGCTTCCAGTACACTTCCGTGTTCGGGGCATAGGTAAAACCATTCATTTTTGCTACGGCAGCAACAATCATAGTAGGGTTATATTTGCTGGAAAATACGAAGTTTCCATACTTATCTTTTTCGACAAGAGTAGGAGCCAGTTCATAGAACTTATAACCACCGCCACCTTGCCAGTTCACATCTTTTGTAATTCCACCATTATCTGTTCCATCTATTACGCTATTAAGGCGAGGAATACAATGTGTATAGCAATGATTTCCCAGTTCAATTCCGATATATCTACGCCCCATCTTATGAGCTACAGCGGCAGTAGTACCAGAACCAAGAAAACTATCAAATACAAGATCTCCAGGTTCTGTAGCCATGGTTAAAATACGAGAAATCAATCGCTCCGCTTTTTTGCCGTTAGGGAACTGTACGTTGCCTTCTTTTGTAAGGTTTTTAGTTTCTCCAACAAAATCCCAATAAGTTCCTTGTAAATCCTTTTTATATGCTATACCATCCTTTATTTCAGCAACATCCGATAACCATGCGAATAGATTATATTTATTTCCAACATAAAATTGCTCGTATAATTGACCTTTATTTCTTCCTGTTTTGGGAACATACTCTATTGATATTACATCATATGAAGCACCTATCTCATTCATTTTTTCCATAACACGAGGACGTATTGAGCTTTGTGGCATTGTTGTTCTGTACACCTTGTCACAATGGTAATTGTACACGTCGCTTTCACTTATTTTTTCTTGCTTTGCATATTGTTTTACAGAAAGAGATTTGAAGTTAATTCGCTTGTAAATCTTAATTTCATTTCCATCTCCATCAACAGTTGATGTGATATATTCTTTTTCCCCAGGGTCTACTAATACAGAAGTGTACTTCCAACTCTTGCCATCTTCTTTGTACTGTTCAACTAATTTTGCAATAGGGGCATAATTATATACGGGAGTAAATGCTTTAATAGAATTGTAGTCTTTGGCATAAATAATTATATATTCAATATTTTTCTTTAGACGTTTATCTTCACCGCCTCCAGAAGCACCTGCAACATTTTTCATCAGAACACTAATCGTATTTATGTAATTATTTCGTCCAAAAATTTCATCCATAATAACTTTGAGATATGCATATTCTTCATCATCAATTTGAACGAAAATGCTACCATCTGGAGATAATAATGTTCTCAAAATTTCTAATCTTGCCTTCATGAGTTTTAACCAGATGGAATGTTCTAAATTATCATCATAATGTTCAAATGCTGCACCGGTATTATATGGAGGATCAATATAGATACACTTAATCTGTCCGGCAAATTGTTGTTCCAGTGCTTTCAGGGCAAGGAGATTATCTCCATGAATTAACATATTTTGTGTGTTTGGATCGCCATAATCCTTAGATGGATCGTGGAGCAGAATACGAGGTTCCACTTGTGGCTGCTCGTCCTTTCCAATCCATGTAAGTTCTAATCTTTGCATTGATTTTCCTCCGTTATACAACCTCAAAGGAGATAGTCATGATATGCTCAGTGACGATTTTACCTTCGAGTTTTTTCTTCATTTCTTCCTGCAAACGTTCATTGTCTGCATCTATCTTGTCTTGCTGTGCGTAAAGGTCACGCTGTTTTTCTTTACGCTTTTTCTCCAGCTTATTGATTTCATCCTTTAGAGCAAGCATCTGATCCAATGGAAGATTGGTACTGTTTTTGAATTTTTTCTTTTTTGCAGTGATTTCTTTTCGCATCTCCTTGATTTCACGTTCCAGTCCGTCCTTTAATTCCTCAGAATAGGCGTCCAGCTTATCACATTCATCAAGATAATATTGTCTGTTGGAATTTTCAATTTGCGTTTGCTGCATTTCAAGCCGTTCTTTTCGCTTGGCAATCAACTGTGCTGACTCCGGAGGACAGCTGCCGTCAATCATTCCGGGAAGTTCAAGAAGGCGGTTTACCAGGTCGTTGTCCAATTTACTGCCATCATCTGTGATAACGGTGTATACAAGGTGTTCTTCTTCTCCGATGCCGTCATAGGACATTTTATCGATAGAGAGTGTGCCTTTCAGGCCTGGATGGGATGTAAAGAAGGAAACATTTCTTGAAGAACCCGTATGGTCAAATTTAATATTGACCGCAGGCAAATCAACTTGGATGGCTTCCTCCAACCAACGCTGGAAGAAAGAATCTTCTTTTCGCAGGAACAAATCGCCCTCAGCTTCAGCATCCTTCCATTTGAGATTATAGGTCTGAGTCATGCCGTCATCGTTTTTACAAGTGAATCGCCATTCGTCCAAAGGTTCTACTCGCTCTGCACCATGAATGAGGAAAAAGTAGTACATCCACTGGCTGAATTTATCAAGGCTCGCAATCGTATCCTTTTGGCAGTCAGCAAGACGGTTTGCGACTTCTTCATCAAAGTTTTCCAAAATCGACTGTCTGGCAGCGACCATCTTTTCGTTGATCTGATCTGCGAGTTCTTCCTGCAACTCATCAAACTCACGCTGTATATCTTCCTGGTTCTTGCATTTCTGATAAATTTCTGCAATGCGTTTTTCAAAATCAACACCGGATTCTACAGAACCAAGAACCTCATCCGAAGAACCAAAAACACCGCTAAAGAGCGTAAATTTTTGGTCTAAGAGTTCATACACACGCCTGTCTGCCGCGTTTTTGTTGTTAAGGAAATTGATCACGACAACATCATTCTTCTGACCGTATCTGTGGCAGCGGCCGATTCGCTGTTCGATTCGCTGTGGATTCCAAGGCAGATCATAATTTACAACAATGCTGCAGAACTGCAGGTTAATGCCCTCGGATGCGGCTTCCGTACCAATGAGGATGCTTGCCCTGTCGCGAAATTCTTCAACAATAGCCGCTTTAATATCTGCGGTCCTTGAACCGGAGATTTTTCCATCTGATTTATGGCGTTCTTTCCATTGGTTATAGATTTCTTTTGATCCGGCATCGTTATTTACACCGTTCAGGAATACAATCTGGTCTTTGTAACCATTGTTGGAGAGCAGATTAAATAGATAATTCTGTGTTCTTCTGGACTCTGTAAAGATTACCGCTTTTCGCTGTCCGCCAAGTTCAGCAGTTTTATCAAAACCCTGCTGAAGTGCAGCGAGAAGATTATCACCCTTTGAATTATTGGTGATGCTCTTTGCAAGCTCTGCAAACCCACGCAAAAGTGCTAATTCCGCTTTGATTCCTTCACAATCACGTTTCAGATCATCTTCGAGAATTTCATCTACCGCTTTGTCCTCGTCATCGTACTCCGAATATGTATCAAAATCGTCAAGATTAAGTTCGCTTTCATATCCAGTTAACATTCCCTCAAGACGGGCAATGAGCGAATCCAGAGTTCCGCTGATTGCAAAAGATGAAGATGCCAGCAATTTTCGAAGCACCATTGTGATAAGATTACGCTGACCTTCCGGCAATGCATATAGTTTTTCTGTTTGCAAGTATGCGGAGATGCCGTTGTACAGTTCTTCCTCAGCCTTGGAAGGAGAGTATTCCTGCAACAAAGCGATACGATTTGTGTACCTCACATATTCTGTAACTTGTGAGCGTAGTGTTCGCTTACAATAATTTTTCAATCTTCCTCTTAGAGAACGATTACGAACATCTGTATTGGTTACGGCAACGTACATCTCACGAAAAGTTTTTTCATCACCGAACACATGATCATCTATTAAACTTGTAAGACCATAAAGCTCTAATAGATTATTTTGCAATGGGGTGGCTGTGAGCAGAAGTTTCTTCCTTGCTCCGGCAAGAGCGTTTTTAAGACGGTTTCCTGTCACATTGTTTGGTTTATAGACATTTCGCAGCTTGTGGGCTTCATCCATAATAACCAGATCCCAAGGTACACTGCGAAGTTCGGTATCCTTTCGAGCGGCAAAATTATAAGAACAGATGATGATTTTGTCGGTGACATCAAAAGGATTGCCTTTTCCATCTTTCTTGGCTTTATTAAAAGTAGAAGCCTCCATGATGACAGAATCAATATAAAATTTATCACTCAATTCAGCTCTCCACTGCATACGAAGGGAAGCCGGAACAATTAAAAGAATATGACGCTTTCTCTCTGACCAATACTGTGCAAGCACAAGACCACCCTCGATGGTTTTTCCAAGACCGACCTCGTCAGCGAGAAGTGCACCGTTACTGAGCGGTGATTTCATAGCAAATAAAGCAGCATCTACCTGATGCGGATTTAAATCAACCTTAACGCCGGACATAGCGGATGCTAATCCGTCAATCGTTGATTCGGAACGTTTCAGTTTTATCTGTTCCGCAAAGTAGCGTGCCTGATGCGGAGTATAATTTTCCATTTAAACACCTCAATTCGTTGTATTGTCTGTGATTTCCATGATATCTGACACATCGCAGTTGAGTGCCAGGCATATTTTTTCTATAATTTCTGTATTTACATTTTCGTTTCTGCCTAATTTTGTAATGGAAGCTGCACTGACCCCAGACATTCGCTGCAGGTCTTTCTTCTTTAAATCTCTGTCTATGAGAAGCTTCCACAGTTTTTTGTAGCTGATTGCCATGTCTCCACCTCTTCCTTTGAAACTACAGTAATAATTCTTGTATTATAGCACACAATAAATGGGAAAACAAGAATAATGACGAGAACACAAGAATAACAGTGAATAAACAGCAAAATTACAATATACATAGTACGGCAACAAAAAGTTTACAGATAAGAAAAATGGTGCCATTGACAGCCTTGTGAAAATATGCTGTAATAATTACGCAAGTTAGCGAATAAGCGGAATTGTAGAAAAGAGAATGAAAATGAATTTAACAAGTACAAGTAAATTTGTAAGTTTAATCCTGCGCCATAAACCAGAAACAATTGGAATCCAATTGGATGAACATGGTTGGGCAAATGTAGACGGGCTGATTGCCGGAATTTCGAAAACACGTGAATTTAATAGAGAAATGCTGGAAGAAATTGATATTCATTTTTCTTATCAAAAAATGGAGTATGGTTAACAAAAGAAGTCCCCGTAAAATATTTAATCAAAGAGGAGCAGTAAGGATGATTTATGTAACCGGTGACTGTCACGCTGATTTTACCAGGTTCAATACTAAAATTTTCCCGGAACAATATGAAATGACAAAAGATGATTATGTCATTATCTGCGGTGATTTTGGCGGAGTATGGAATCGCTTTGAAGAAAATAAACATGAGAAGCATTGGATGGACTGGCTGGAAGAGCGTCCTTTTACAACTCTTTTTTGTGAGGGGAACCATGAGAATTTTGACAGGCTTTACAGTTATCCTGTAGAAAAATGGAATGGTGGAAACGTGCATAAGATCAGACTTTCGGTGATCCATCTTATGCGAGGACAGGTTTTTCAACTTTGTGGTAAGAAATTCTTTGTGTTTGGCGGAGCCAAAAGCCATGATACAGACGGTGGAATTTTAGATCCGGAAGCACCGGATTTCAAGAAGAAAAAGAAAGAACTGGATAAGGAATGACTGCCTTATCGCGTGAATCATATTTCTTGGTGGAAAGAAGAAATGGCTTCGGAAGAGGAAATGGAAGAAGGATTAAGAAATTTATCTCAAAATAACAATGAGGTGGATTTTATTATCAGTCATTGTTGTGCTACAAGTACTCAGGCACAATTTGTAGATAAGACATTTTCGGCGGATTCTATGACAGATTATCTGGAGATGATGAAGCAGCGGGTAAATTTTACGAAGTGGTTCTTTGGACATTACCATGATAATAGGAATATTGGATCGAAAGAAATACTGATATATGAGCAGATTATTCGGATACTGTAAGAAATTATAACTGGCGTATAGGTAATTGCGAACTTGTTTTCGGAATTACTTATTAGCTTCTACAAAAATATTATATGATAAGAGAAAAGAATATGATGTCCTTACGAAAAAAGGGGTGGTCAGCTAATAAACGAATAAGTTCTTCTTTGCTTTTGGGAAAAACGTATGTAGAATCCTCAAACCAGCTTTTTCATGACAAGCCCTCAAGCTTACTTATTTGAAAAAGAATTAGAAAATCAAAATATATCTGTTTTTATACTTGAAATGCATTACAATATATGGTATTTTGGATGACACGATGACCACAACAAAATGTGTAAAATTGACTTGAAAGTAATAGAAATATATCTTGTTAGAAATATAAAGTTGTTATATTGTGCATTTGAAAATTTGTGATTAAGATATAGTTTAAAGTTGTTTTATATATTACGGAAGAGAGTACCATGGAGATATAAGCAATGACAGGAGGTAAATGATAATATGTCAACAGCGACAAGTGAATTATCAGATTCATATACAAAAATAGTTGATGGTGAGTTCTATAAAAATCTAAAGGGTATAATAGCAGGAATAGAAGCATTACAAAAATCGTTTGTAGGGAGTGAATCTCGTAAGCAGATGCAATCATGGCAAACGGTATTAAACGATCCAGAAAGTTCTATTAATAAATCTATGCGTATGTGGTCTGAAATTTCAAAAAATATTGATTATGGAAAGTCAGCTGGATTACAGCAATTTGTTGATCGGATATCTAAAATAGATGTGATCTCGTCTGCAGGACTACAACTTCCTTTAAGCGAATTGTTGACTACAAAAAATGTAATTAGTTTTAAAGTTTCAGAGGCTATTGATTATGCATATGAAAAGGCGAAAGAAGAAGCAGGGGAGCCAGAAATAAGTAAAGAAGAATTAGGAAATGTTGTTAGGAAAGAAATTATAAATAATACTCTTGGTGGGGCAGATATTAAAAATAACATATTTAAAGAAAAATTCTATGCAATTATAAAATTTCTTCTTATAAGTGTAATATTACCATTAGTTGTAAGTTTTGTATATGATTTAGGAAAAGCACAGCTTGGGAAAGTTATAAAATTTTCAACTGAAGATGATTCCCCTGTGATTTATGAAATTCACAATGAAAATACGTATGTAAATATTATAGATCAGACAGATAAAAAATATCATATTTTTTTCGTTGATGATGATGGTAATGTGATTGATGGTTATACAGATAAGGAAAATATAGATATGAACTTTGGAGATGCCGAGGATTGATGATTGTAAATATAGTAATTTATAGAAGCGATTAGACATAATTTGTGATATACGGGTTCTAATTAGTTTGGAAAGAGAGCTATTAGATTAATAAAAGAATAACTGTTTGATAATGATATGAGAGTCAAAAAGCAATAAAGGAATTGCTGTGATAGATTATATGAAATAATTATAAAGGAGCCTATTATATGGAATATAATATTTATTGTGATGAAAGTTGCCATTTACCACACGATAGTATTGATTTAATGGTTATTGGAGGCATTTCTTGTCCAAAGGAAAAAGCAGAATATGTAAATAAATCTATTCGTGATATAAAAGTTAGGAATGGAGTATATAAGTTTGCTGAAATCAAGTGGACGAAAGTATCTGAGTCGAAATATAAAATGTATGAAGAACTTGTTGATTTGTTCTTTGATACAAGCTATCTTTCGTTTCGGTCGGTAGTCGCACTTAATAAATCACATTTGAATTATGAAAAATTTCATTTATCACACGATGATTGGTATCAACGTATATATTACCTTACTTTGCGAGAAATGATGAACATTGGTAATGGTTATTATGTTTATGTTGATATCAAAGATACAAAAGGTTCTGAAAAAATAAATAAATTAAAAGAAGTATTAAATAATGTCCTTGTATATTTTTATGATGAAACCGTTAAAAATATACAGCTAGTAAGATCTGATCAAATTCAGTTATTGCAGTTGACAGATTTATTTATTGGAGCTGTGAGTTATGCTAATAGAGGATTAACAACAAATTCTGCTAAGTTAAAATTGATTAAACATATTGAAGAAAGGGCTAACCGTATTTTATCAAAGACGACACCCAAATCAGAAGAAAAAATAAATATATTTAAATGGTTGCCAAGGGAGGGATAACTTAATGTGTTGTGAACATATACCCCCAATTGTAGAACTTGATTCTTATAATGGTGATTATGAAGCATATGAAGATGCTATATATGCAGCATACCAAACTGCTTTCGAAAATCATAAATTCTTTTTTAATGGAAAACCTATTTTTCAAAAAAAACATCCGATGTTTAAGAATAAGTCAGGAACATTTTGGCATATCATTTCAAGCGGTGAAGTTGAAGAAAATCGTTTGCCTGATCTTAGAAGATATGAAAGAGTAACTTGGCCTGCATATATATTAAATTACTGTAAAGAAAATTGTGAAAAAATTCTTATATGGAAAAATAAAAGAAAAAATAAAAGACGTATTCTTCTTTGGTGTCAGGAGATAGATTATTTAGTTATTTTAGAAGAACGGGGGGAATTTTTCCTTTTTTGGACAGCTTATCCAGTTACACGTTCGCATACTAAATGTAAACTGTTAAAAGAATATAATGAATATATGAATATGAAAAAATAGAGTTATTAATGCAAAAGGCGCTTGCTCAACACAAGCGCCTTCGTTACTCCTTCTTCCTATGAATGGTAGATGAGCTATAATGTGCACACTACATAGTATGCAAAAACGTTTACATATAATACCACTAATTATTGAAAAAGTCAATCTTTTTCTTAAACTTATTATATATGAAAGCATTCCGAAAATCAATACATTTTTTGTTTTTTTTTGGAACCTGGTTCCATTTTTGAACCAAAAGGTTGTAAAGCTACTTCAATTATAATGTACGTTTTCAATTCCATATCTGGTACTATACTTCATTTTATTTTGTACGTTTAGAATTTCCAGAAATGTATATGCCCAAGAAATCACCTCTCCAAAACGTACAAAATAATCCAATTTTCAAATGTACGTTTTCGAATAATGTACGTTTTTCAAGAGAACGTACAAAATGCCAGTTTTCTTTGTGGTTGTTACGTTTCTAATGGATTTTTCATTTTGTACGTTTTTTTTAACTTTCAAAACGTACATAATTCCATGAGAAGTTAAATGTTGATTTTTGATGAAAAATTGAAAAACGTACAAAATAAAAGAGATTTTCATTTGGCATATGTCATTTGAAAATCTCTTTTTTTGAAACTATTTCATTTACATTAGAAAAATTTCTTTTTTCTGCGACGTCCTTTGCAATAAGGGCAGGATTCCCGATGTCTCTTCTGATAGAAGACTTTATCAGCTGGACTTAACGGATATTTGTGTTCAGAACTTCTTTTACAGTTCCACCAAACCTTTTGTGAATATGTATCTAATATTTCATCGGGATTTACAAGGTAATAGTTTGCAATAAAATCCCAATCTTCCATTAAATCAGAATGAAGCGCGGCGAAGGATGTTTTTTCAGGAAGTGCTTTACGACCGGAACAATAAGGACAATCCGCTTCACCATTTATAACATCGATGATTCGAGCAGGATAATTACCGTGACAAGTAGGGCAACAATTTATTGGCATCACTAGAGCTGAAAGATAAGGTGAATTGGGACTATTTTATTTTGTTGGTTGCAAAAACAGGAATGAGATTTTCTGAACTAATTAAGCATTTGCCAGAGGATAAGCCAATTTTTGTTGATGGGGCAGTATACAATTCAACAGTAAACAATATACTTGCAAGACACTGTAAAGAATGCAATATACCAGTAATATCAATTCATGGATTGCGGCATACGCATGCGTCTTTGCTGCTGTTTACAGGCGTATCTATTGCTAGTGTAGCAAGAAGATTGGGACATTCGAGTATGACAACAACACAGAAAACATATTTACATATTATTCAGGAATTGGAAAATAAAGATATTGATTTAGTTATGCGTTCATTATCAAGTTTAAGTTAACGAATTACACGGCTTGCGTTGATTAAGAGTGATAAGAAAATGACCTGATTTATTTATACAAAAATCGGTATAAATAAGTTGGGTCATTTATTGTGCAGTATATTTGATTATGGTAATATAAAGATATGAATTTTCCAAAAGAAAAGAGAATGAAAATGAATTTAACAGAGAAATACTGGAAGAAATTGTTCGGACAGATAACAAGCAAAGGTTTAATTTTAATGAAGATAAAACAAAGATTCGGGCAAATCAGGGACATTCGATTCCTGTTGATGTAGAATTACCAGCAGCAATACCGCCTGAAACGCTCTGGCATGGAACTGGAGAAAAATATGTTGCATCCATTGATCAACAAGGATTGATTCCAAAGGGTAGGTTATATGTGCATTTATCATCAGACGCAGCTACAGCTACGAAAGTCGGTTCACGTCACGGAAAACCAGTGCTTTATATCGTAAAAACAAAAGAAATGTATGACGATGGATATTCATTTTTCTTATCAAAAAATGGAGTATGGTTAACAAAAGAAGTCCCCGTAAAATATTTAATCAAAGAGGAGCAGTAAGGATGATTTATGTAACCGGTGACTGTCACGCTGATTTTACCAGGTTCAATACTAAAATTTTCCCGGAACAATATGAAATGACAAAAGATGATTATGTCATTATCTGCGGTGATTTTGGCGGAGTATGGAATCGCTTTGAAGAAAATAAACATGAGAAGCATTGGATGGACTGGCTGGAAGAGCGTCCTTTTACAACTCTTTTTTGTGAGGGGAACCATGAGAATTTTGACAGGCTTTACAGCTATCCTATAGAAAAATGGAATGGTGGAAATGTACACAAAATTAGACCTTCGGTGATCCATCTTATGCGAGGACAGGTTTTTCAACTTTGCGGAAAGAAATTCTTTGTATTCGGCGGAGCAAAAAGTCATGATACAGACGGTGGGATTTTAGATCCAGAAGCCCCGGATTTCAAGAAGAAAAAGAAAAAACTGGATAAGGAATGGCTGCCTTATCGTGTGAATCATATTTCGTGGTGGAAAGAAGAAATGGCTTCAAATGAGGAAATGGAAGAAGGATTAAGAAATTTATCTCAGTATAACAATGAGGTAGATTTTATTATCAGTCATTGTTGTGCTACAAGTACCCAGAAACAATTTGTAGATAAGACTTTTTCAGCAGATTCCATGACGGATTATCTGGAGTTAGTGAAGCAGCGGGTAAATTTTAAGAAGTGGTTCTTTGGTCATTATCATGATAATAAGAATATTGGACCGAAAGAAATACTGATATATGAGCAGATTATTCGGATACTGTGAGAAATTATAATTTGTGTATGACGAAGGGAGATTTTCGACATATGTGTAAATTGATGGAAGAATATGAGAAACGTACACTGAACCGGTTCATGAAAAAACTTACTGTTCCGGGCGAAAAATGTAATCTGAAGATGCGGATGAATCTGCGCTATGCATGTTTCAAATTTCTAGGTATGTAAAAAGAATCACTTATCAGAAAAATAAAAACAACAGGAGGAACCTAAAAATGGAAGTAATACGCGCAAAAAGTGCCGGATTCTGCTTTGGTGTAAAACGCGCTGTCGATACAGTATATGAGCAGGTCGAAAAACAGACAGGAAAACAGATCTATACTTATGGTCCGATCATCCATAATGAAGAGGTTGTAAAGGACATGGAAGCACATGGCGTAAAAGTCCTGCGCGGTGAGGAAGAACTGAAAGGTTTGGAAGAAGGACTGGTGATTATCCGCTCTCATGGTGTTCCAAAGAGAATCTGTGACCTAATGGATGAAAAAGGCATCGAATATGTAGATGCAACCTGTCCGTTTGTGAAAAGAATCCATAAGATTGTTGCCGAAGAAAGTAAAAAAGGCAGCCGGATCATTATCATTGGTAATCCGGATCACCCTGAGGTTGAAGGAATCCGGGGCTGGGCAGGAGAAAATGTAACCGTTATAAAAAATGCAGAAGAAGCAGAAAAATTTGAAAATACTACATCCGAAAGAATTTGTATTGTGTCTCAGACGACATTTAATTACAATAAATTCAAAGATTTAGTTGAAATTATTTCAGAAAAGGGTTATGATATAAGTGTTTTAAATACGATTTGTAATGCAACCAGAGAGCGTCAGACAGAAGCAAGGAGCATTGCAAAAGAGGTGGATGCTATGATTGTAATCGGAGACAAACATAGTTCCAATACCCAGAAACTGTATGAAATATGCAGCAGGGAATGTCACAATACGTACTATATACAGACACTTGACGATTTTGATATGAATCAATTAAGGTCCGT
>ERZ773103.1317-NODE-1317-length-26652-cov-3.970260_pt1 | contig 26652 bp, 21 predicted proteins | sample MGYA00511118_ERZ773103 | MGnify/ENA primary metagenome ERZ773103 (study PRJEB29015, sample SAMEA2737821) | human gut metagenome | biome: human gut; feature: human-associated habitat; material: faeces | place: China | collected 2012 ... | reverse complement strand
TGGCGAATTTGATGAAGCAGGCGCAGAAGATGCAGCGTCAGATGGAAGAGCAGGCAAAAGAGCTGGAGACGAAAGAATTTACGGCGACCGCAGGCGGCGGAGCTGTGGAAGTGACTGTTTCCGGAAAGCGCGAAGTTCTGAAAGTGAAACTGCAGGAAGAGGTTGTGGATCCGGACGATGTGGAGATGCTGGAAGATCTGATCGTAGCTGCAACAAACGAGGCTTTGCGTAAAGTAGAAGAAGAATCCGGAGCGGCAATGTCTAAACTGACGGGAGGACTTGGCGGTCTGGGCGGCGGTATGTTCTAAACCCGCGGCACACGGACAAAAGAAGCAGCTAGTAAGGAAGTAGATAAATGGAATATTACAGTAATCAGATCAGCCGGCTGATCGAAGAATTTTCGCATCTGCCGGGGATCGGGACAAAATCGGCGCAGCGGCTTGCGTTTCATGTGATCAACATGCCGAAAGAACAGGTGGAGCATCTGGCAAAGACGATGGTGGACGCAAGGAACAATGTCCGCTACTGCGCGCAGTGCTGTACTTTGACGGATCAGGAACTCTGTCCGATCTGTAAGAATCCGGATCGGGATCAGAAGACGATCATGGTCGTGGAGACGCCGCGTGATCTGGCGGCCTATGAGAAGACCGGGAAATACAACGGCGTATATCATGTGCTGCACGGCGCGATCTCCCCGATGCTCGGGATCGGACCGGGGGATATCCGGCTGAAAGAGTTGATGGAGCGGCTGCAGGGCGATGTGGACGAAGTCATCATTGCGACGAATTCCAGTCTGGAGGGCGAGACGACTGCGATGTATATCAGCAAGCTGATCAAACCGGCAGGGATCAAAGTGAGCCGGATCGCCAGCGGAGTTCCGGTCGGAGGCGATCTGGAATATATCGACGAGGTGACGCTCTTACGCGCGCTGGAGGGAAGAACGGAGCTGTAAATGCGGAGGTGAAACAGATGGAACGCAAAAAAGTGACGTCTTCCGATGTGGCAAAGCGGGCGGGAGTTTCCCAGGCTACTGTCTCGATGGTATTGAATAAAAAATATAATGTGTCATTTTCCAAGGAAGTGATCCGGCGGGTCGAGGAGGCTGCGCAGGAACTGGGGTATGAACTTCCGAAGCGCAGGGTAAAGAAAGAGAACCGGCGGGAAAAGCTTCTCGTTGTGTTCTGTCCGAATCTGACCAACCCGTATTATGTCATGCTTTTGCAGGGGATCGAGTCCCGCGCAACGGAACAGGGATTCGGGCTTTTCGTCTGCAACACACAGCGGAGCCTGGAACTGGAAGAGCGGTATCTGAAAATGCTTCCGGCGCTGAACCCGCAGGGAGTGATCTACACATGTAATCCGAGCAGGTGTTTTATGTCGATCGTGGAAGAGCTGTCGCGGACGATCCCGTTTGCCGTGATCAATAACCAAAATGAAAAACTTGACGTGGACGCCGTGGAACTGGACAATTCCAAACTGGGGCGGATCATGGCAAGACATCTTCTGGATCTGGGACATAAGCATGTGGCGTATATCGCACCGCCGCTGACCGTAAGGCAGAAGCAACGGTCGAAGCGTGTGGAGGGATTTATGAAAGAATTCCGGGAAGCCGGACTTGGAGACAATGTGGTGATCAAGGCGGCGAATGAATCCATCGACAAGGACGTGCCGGGAATCGATTCGGAATACCGGATCGGATATGACCTGACAAAAGAGCTTCTGGCGGAAGAGCGGGACTTGACCGCGATCGTGGGACTGAACGATATGATCGCATTCGGAATCCTGGATGCACTTTATGATGAAAAATATAAAGTGCCCGGAGATATGTCGGTGATGGGATGTGATAATACGTTGTTTGCGAAGATGCATAAAGTGTCGCTCACGACGATCGAGCATTTCGTCATCTACAAAGGACGGGACGCCTGCGACATCATTATGAAGAAAATGAAGACGCGGCAGAGCCGTTACGCGGACATGGAACCGGTGAGCATTTATCATGTGGAATACGAGCCGAAGCTGGTCGTGCGCGGAACGACGTCATATCCTCCGGGAACACAGAAGAAAGAGGGAAAACGGAAGACCTCAAAAAAGAAAAATTAGTTTTTTAGAAGAAAAAATTAATAATAGAAGCAATTAAATTTTATTAAACATATTACAGAACATGGATTGAAGAGGCATAAAGTGCGGAACAATCCGGCGGGAATCTTTTGACTATCATCTTATATGAACATTATAGTGTTAATAATAATTGAATTATTAATCCAAAGAAATTATTAATAATTTTAGAACTATTGACCGTTCAGAATTTGTTGCCTATAATCAAAATCAGAAAGAAAAATCTGAATTTATATTCAAAGCGTAATGCAAGGAGGAGCGGAGACATGAAATTTTTTATTGACACAGCAAAGGTAGAAGATATTAAGAAAGCAAACGACATGGGAGTGATCTGCGGAGTTACGACGAACCCGTCGCTGATCGCAAAAGAAGGACGTGTATTTGAGGAAGTGATCGCAGAGATCGCATCGATCGTAGACGGACCGATCAGCGGAGAAGTAAAGGCGACAACCGTTGACGCAGAGGGTATGATCGCGGAGGGACGTGAGATCGCGAAGATCCATCCGAACATGGTCGTAAAGATCCCGATGACAACCGAGGGACTCAAAGCATGTAAGGTGCTGACAAGCGAGGGAATCAAGACAAATGTAACTCTGATCTTTACTGCAAATCAGGCGCTTCTGGCAGCGAGAGCGGGCGCAACTTATGTATCCCCGTTCCTCGGAAGACTGGACGACATTTCCGTACGCGGAACAGATCTGATCGCAGAGATCGCACAGATCTTTGAAGTAGCAGGAATTGAGACAGAGATCATCGCAGCAAGTGTGCGGAATCCGATGCATGTGACAGACTGTGCATTGGCGGGCGCGGATATTGCGACCGTTCCGTATGCAGTGATCGAGCAGATGACACATCATCCGCTGACAGATGCTGGAATCGCCAAATTTCAGGCAGATTACAAAGCTGTATTTGGAGAATAATAAGGAGAGGCTGACATGAATAAGTTAGAATTGATGAAGACTGCCAATGAGATCCGCAAAGGGATCGTGACAGCAGTACACAGTGCAAAATCCGGACATCCGGGCGGATCACTGTCTGCGGCAGACATTTATACCTATTTGTATTTTGAAGAATTGAATATCGACCCGGAAGATCCGAAGAAAGCGGATCGTGACCGTTTTGTACTTTCCAAAGGACATACAGCTCCGGGACTGTACTCTACACTGGCACACCGCGGATTCTTCCCGGTAGAAGATCTGACGACACTGCGTCACACAGGATCTTATTTGCAGGGACATCCGGATATGAAGCACATTCCGGGCGTGGATATGTCTTCCGGTTCTTTGGGACAGGGAATCTCCGCGGCAGTCGGAATGGCAATCTCCGCCAAACTTTCCAATGAAGATTACCGTGTGTACACATTGCTCGGTGACGGAGAGATCCAGGAGGGACAGGTATGGGAAGCTGCGATGCTGGCAGGATTTAGAAAATTGGATAACCTTGTCGTGATCGTGGACAACAACAACCTGCAGATCGACGGTGCGATTGACGAAGTCAATTCCCCGTATCCGATCGATAAGAAGTTTGAAGCATTTAATTTCCATGTGATCACGATCGACGGAAATGATTTCGATCAGATCGAAGCCGCATTTAAAGAGGCGAGAGAGACAAAAGGCATGCCGACGGCGATCGTTGCAAAGACGGTCAAAGGAAAAGGCGTTTCCTTTATGGAAAATCAGGTTGGCTGGCACGGCGCGGCTCCGAACGACGAGCAGTATGCAGTGGCAATGGAAGATTTGGAGAAAGCAGGTGAAGCATTATGTCAGAAGTAAAGAAGATCGCAACAAGAGAGAGCTATGGCAATGCTTTGGCTGAATTAGGAAAAGAACATGAGGATATCGTAGTGCTGGACGCCGATCTGGCGGCGGCTACAAAAACAGGCGTATTTAAGAAAGCATTCCCAGAGCGTCATATCGACTGCGGTATCGCAGAGTGTAATATGATCGGTGTGGCGGCAGGACTGGCGGCAACCGGAAAAGTTCCGTTTGCAAGTTCTTTCGCAATGTTTGCAGCAGGACGTGCATTTGAGCAGGTGCGCAACTCTGTCGGCTATCCGAAGCTGAATGTGAAGATCGGCGCGACCCATGCCGGAATCTCCGTCGGAGAAGACGGCGCGACCCATCAGTGTAACGAAGACATCGCACTGATGCGTACGATCCCGGGAATGGTTGTGATCAATCCGTCCGATGATGTAGAAGCAAAAGCTGCAGTGAAAGCGGCATATGAGCATCAGGGACCGGTTTATATGCGTTTCGGAAGACTGGCAGTTCCGGTCATCAACGACAACGAAGATTATAAATTTGAACTCGGAAAAGGCGTTGTGCTCCGCGAGGGGAAAGACGTGGCGATCATCGCAACGGGACTTCCGGTAGCAAACTGTCTGGAAGCGGCAGAAAAACTTGCGGCGGAGGGAATCGATGCGAAAGTGATCAACATTCATACGATCAAACCACTTGATGAAGAACTGATCGTGGCAGCAGCGAAAGATACCGGAAAAGTAGTTACGGTTGAGGAACATTCCGTGATCGGCGGTCTCGGAAGCGCAGTCTGCGACGTATTGTGCGAGCAGGCTCCGACGAAAGTTTTAAAGATTGGCATCAACGATACATTCGGCGAGTCCGGTCCGGCGGTAGAGCTTGTGAAGAAATACGGATTGGATGCAGACAGCATTTACGAGAAAGTGAAAGCCTTTTTGTAAGAGAAGAATAAGAAATAAAAAGAGTTAAAAAAGTGCAGTTTTCTTCGAACCGATGAGGGAGAAGAAAGCTGCACTTTTTTAATTGTTAAGTTTACGATAATGATGTGGAAGAACACCGTAGGTATTTTGAAAATGTACTGTGAATGCACTGGCACTGGGGAAAGAGAGAAATGCAGCAATATCGGCAATGTTTAAGGTACTGTTTTTTAGAAGATAGGCTCCATATTTTAACTTCTCCTGACGGATATATTGGGAAGGTCGTACATGAAGTTCTTTTTTAAATAAATCCGATACATAATTGGGGCTAAGAGAGCAAATTTTACCTAATTCATTCATTGTGATTTTTGAGGTTAAGTTTGACATAATATATTCACAGCAGATTTTTAATTGAGGACTGCATGCAGTGAGACGCCAATTTTGAATTGCTTGACAATATTCAAGAAAAGCCTGCCAGAATAAGTGATATATTTTTTCGATGTTGTTGATATTACTTAAGTATTGAATGTATACATCACTGATGGAATAAGCAAGAGTCTCCGGAAGACCGTTGTCGATAGCGGTACGACAAAAAAGAGTGATGGCAGATACAATTGTGAACCGAGCCTGCATCAATTCGTTTTCGGAAAGATTTCCGACATCAATCGTTAATAGCCCATCTTTTGAAGATGTGCGGATAAATTGTTCGGCAAGTGTGACATTTCCAAGTGCGATGTACTCTAAGACTGCTTTCTCTATCTGACGCCGATTGGGAAAAGGAAAGGTGTAGTCGAGTTTCTCTGTTGCCTGTTTAAATGAGCGTTGATGAAGAAATTGTGAATGTTCAATGGATTTCATATTCCTATCCAGACTGATCTTGATATTTTTATCCATATAAAAACTCCTTTTAATTATTGTGATTATATATATAAATAAGTGAAATCATATATTTATTATAAAATACAAGTGATAATATTACAAATATAAAAGAGAAAAGAAACTAGAATTGTAGAAAATGACCAAAAAGCAAATGTTTAAATTGGTTAAAGTAGACAAAGGAGAATGCGATATGGAATTATATGACCTTCGAGTGAACCATTTATGTAATCCCTTGGGATACGAAATGAACAAGACCGTGTTTTCATGGAAAGTTAAAAATGCAGTCGGAAAAAAACAGGAAGCTGCAAGAATACGAATCGGAGAATTGGAAAATTTTGAAACTTTGATCATGGATACCGGATTTTCAAAAAATCTTTCATCTATTGCATCCCAAGTGGATGTGCCGCTTATGCCGTGTAAACGATATTTTTGGGATGTTACCGTGCGGACTGATAAAGGCGAAGAAGCGGTCAGCAGTGTTTCGTGGTTTGAAACCGGAAAGATGGATGAAGCGTGGCACGCCGAATGGATAACTTGTGATAATCAGCAAAAAAGGCATCCGATTTTTAAGAAAAAGATTTCTTTAAGAGGAAAAGTAATAAGAGCGAGATTATATATTTGTGGTCTTGGTTTATATGAAGCTTTTTATGAGAATGAACGAATCGGCGAAGAATATCTGACGCCATATTGCAATGATTATAGTGAATGGGTTCAGTACCAGACCTATGATGTCACAGAAATGCTTCAAAAAGAAGGAATGCTTTCGGTGCTTCTTGGAAATGGATGGTATAAAGGCAGGTTTGGTTTTGACAATCCATCGGAATCTGGATTTTACGGTGATAAGTGGAAGTTAAGAGCTGAATTATCTATTGAATATGAAGATGGAAGCAAAGACATAGTTGGAACAGATGAAAGCTGGCGTGTGGAAAGAAGCAACTTGATATTTTCGGAGATTTATGACGGAGAACATAGAGATGACACACTGCCAAAACTTCCGGAGGAAGCCGCAATCGTGTGTGAGGCGGAAAAAGGAAAATTGATTGCCAGACTTAGCACACCGGTAACCGTGCATGAGCAAATAAAACCAAAAGAACTGATTGTTACACCTAATGGAGAAACTGTATTAGATCTCGGACAGGAATTTACGGGGATTTTCAGCTTACAGGTGAAAGAAGAGAAAGGAACAAAAATTCATATACAGACAGGAGAGATTCTTCAGAACGGCAATTTTTATAGGGATAATCTTAGAACCGCAAAGTCAGAGTATGTCTATATTTCAGATGGAAAAGAAAAAAATATATGTCCCCATTTTACATTTTACGGATATCGTTATGTAAAGATTGAAGGTATGGAACATCTGGAAAAAGATGATTTTACCGGTTTAGCATTATATAGTGAGATTCCGGAAACCGGAAATGTTGAGACCGGGAACTCGCTTGTGAATCAGTTGATTTCGAATATCCGCTGGGGAATGAAGAGTAATTTTTTGGATGTTCCGACCGACTGTCCGCAGCGAGATGAAAGAATGGGATGGACAGGCGATGCACAGATTTTTTCGGCAGCAGCCACTTACCTGGCAGATACCTATTCATTTTATAAAAAATATCTTTATGATATGGCATGTGAACAGAAAACGCGGGGAGGTAAAGTTCCACAGGTTATTCCGAATTTCGGAAAGGAAGGAACTTCTAGCGTATGGGGAGACGCAGCATGTATTATTCCGTGGAATTTGTATTTATTCTACGGAGATCAGACCATTCTGGAAGAACAATTTGAGAGCATGCGTTCTTGGGTGGATTACATTCGGCGAACGGATCAAAAAAATCATTGCTGGAGACAGGAATTTCATTACGGGGATTGGCTTGCGCTGGATCATCCGACCGGTGGTGAAAACGGGTTTTTGGGAGGCACGGACGAACGGTTTATCGCAGACGTATCTTATGCAGTTAGTGCCGGAATTGTGAAAAAAGCAGCGCATATTTTGGGCTTGGAAAAAGAGGAAGCAGAATATGGAGCTGTTGAGAATGCACAGTATGAATGGATCCAACAGGAATATTACACAGCGACAGGAAAATGTTGTATACGGACACAGACCGCACAGCTTCTTACTTTAAAATATCATTTGAGTGAAAATGAAGAAGAGGCAAGAAAAATGCTTCGAATCTTATTGGATGAAAGTGATGGAAAATTACGAACCGGATTTGTAGGAACACCGCTTCTTTGTAAAGTGCTTTCAGAAAATGAGATGGATGACCTTGCATATGAACTGCTTTTGAATGAAGAATTTCCGGGATGGCTTTATGAGGTAAAACTAGGAGCAACGACAATATGGGAACGTTGGAACAGCTTGGATAAAAACGGCTGTATTTCGGGAACGCAGATGAATAGTTTGAATCATTATGCAGCGGGTGCGGTAGCAGAATGGATTTTTCGATATGCGGCAGGAATCAATATGGATGAAACGGATATTTCCAAGGCTGGATTTAAAGCGGTAAAGTTTACACCGAGATTAAACCAGACCTTAGGATATGCAAAAGCATCTTATGAGTCTGCAATGGGATTGTACGCTTGTGCGTGGGAGTTTGAAGATGAAACGCATGTAAAAGTATCTGTTCAAGTTCCATTCGGAGGAAAGGCACAGCTGATTATACCGGAGGCAGAAAAATCTATATTCGACAATAAAGAAAATCCAATGTTTGCGGATGTGAGAGACGGGATTTGTTATTTGACAGCAGGCGATTATACGGTGGAATATACCATCGAAAAGAAACCGGCATCTTACAGTATTGATACATCCATGAGAAAATTGTTGGAGCAGAAGGAAATCAAGAAATTTATTGGTTCGATGATACCGCTTGAAACATTGCCGAGAGAATTTATGCCGATGTCTCTTAGAAAATTAGCAGTACAATTCGGAGGGGCTCAAGAGGAACAGTTGGAACAGATCAATGAAGTATTAAAGAAATTCTGAAGTGGGGAGAGGAGGAATGGTATGAAGAGAGATTTGAAAAAAATAATTTCTGAAATGACATTGGAGGAAAAAGCGGGACTTTGTTCAGGAAAGGATTTTTGGAACACGAAAGAAATCGAGCGGTTAGGAGTTCCGTCTTTGATGATGTCTGATGGTCCGCATGGTCTGCGGAAACAAGAGAGTGAAGCAGATCATCTGGGATTAAACGAGAGTGTGGAAGCGGTATGCTTTCCGGCAGGATGTGCGACAGCGTCCAGTTTTGATGTGGAATTGATGGCAAAAATGGGGGAGACGCTTGGCAAAGAATGTCAGGCAGAAAATATAGGGATTTTGCTTGGACCTGCCGTTAATATTAAGAGAAGTCCGCTTTGTGGAAGAAATTTTGAATATCTGTCAGAAGATCCTTATTTGACAGGAAAAATGGCGGCGGCTTATATTCGAGGAGTTCAGAAATGCGGAGTAGGTACGAGTATTAAACATTTTGCGGCAAATAGTCAAGAATACCGACGGATGAGCAGTTCCTCTGAACTTTCCGAAAGAACATTGAGGGAAATTTATCTTCCGGCATTTGAGGAAGCTGTAAAAGAAGCGCAGCCGAAAACGGTAATGTGCAGTTATAACAAGATCAACGGTGTATTTGCGGCAGAAAATAAAAAACTCCTGACAGAAATCCTTCGAGAAGAATGGGGATTTGAAGGGGCGGTGGTAACAGACTGGGGAGCTGTCAATGATCGAGTGAAAGGTATCAAGGCTGGGTTAGACCTTGAAATGCCGGGGTCGGACGGCTACCATGATCGAAAGATAGTTCGAGCGGTAAAAGAAGGGATTTTAGATGAAAAGCTTGTAGATCAGGCAGTAGAGAGAAATCTAAAAGTCGTTTTTGATTACATAGATCACAGAAATCCAGACGCAGTATTTGACCGGGGGAGAGATCACAAAAAAGCGGTGGATATTGAATCAGAGTGTGCAGTGCTGTTAGAGAACAATGGAATCTTGCCGATTTGTGTAGATAAAAAGATTTTATATGTTGGAGAATTTGCAGAAAGACCAAGATATCAAGGGGGAGGATCCAGTCATATTCATAGTTCGTGTGTTGCTTCAGCATTGGAGATGGCAAAGAAAAAACAGAGAAATGTTTCCTATGTGAAAGGATTTTCTGCGTATAGGGATGAAAAAGAGTTGTATGAAATGAAAAAAGCGATAGAAGCTGCAAAACAGGCGGATGTAGTTGTGGTTTTCGCCGGTCTCCCGGATATAATGGAATCAGAGGGATACGATCGGACGACAATGTCAATGCCGGAATGTCAAAACGAACTGATTGAAGAAATTTTAAAAGTTCAGCCGAATACGGTTGTTGTTCTTCACAATGGAAGTCCTGTGGAGACACCGTGGGCGGAAAAAACAGCCGCTGTTCTGGAAATGTATCTTGGAGGACAAGGGGTAGGAGAGGCTTGCGATCGGATTTTGTATGGAGAGGTAAATCCGAGTGGAAGACTTGCAGAGACATTTCCGCTTCGGCTGGAAGATTCTCCCTGTTACTTGTACTATCCGGGAGATGGGAAAAAAGCGGTGTATGGAGAAGAAATTTTTGTTGGCTATCGTTATTATGATACAAAAAAGATCCCTGTACGATGGGCGTTTGGACATGGAAAATCATATACTACTTTTGAATATTCCAATTTAAAATTGGATCGCAGGAAGATGCAGGATGGGGAACGAATGATTGTCACGGCAGACATTACCAATATTGGAGAACGGGATGGCAAAGAGGTTGTACAGCTTTATATCAGTGATAAAAATAAAACGCCGCTTCGACCGGAGAAAGAACTGAAAGGATTTCAGAAAATTCAGTTGAAGGCGGGAGAGACAAAGACAGTTTCTTTTGAGATTGTTGAGAAAGATCTTTCTTATTATGAAGAAATGATCCATGATTGGTATGCTCCGTCAGGGATTTATCAAATTAGAATCGGTCATGCAAGTGATGAAATTTTACTGGAAGAAGAGTTTGAGTTTGTCGGAAAACAGATGCTTCCGATGCGAGTAGACGGGACAACAACAGTTGGAGATTTACTGAAAGATCCGAGAACCGCAGAGGCAGCGTACAAATTGTTTGGCAATGTGATGGCACAAAATGAAGAAACGGCGGAAAATTCAGAAGGAGAGGCAGATGCGGAGATGCTGAAAGCAATTCTGGAAGGAGCACCGTTGAAATCACTTGTAAGTCTTGGAGCGATGACAGGAGAAGAGCAGGAACAGGTAATCGCCATGTTAAATCGGGCTATGGGAAGTGAGCAGAGAGAGGAGAAGTAAAAAATGAAATTGAATAAGAAGACCAACAAAATTGGATTTGGGGAAAAGTTCTCTTATGGTTGTATTAACCTTGGAAATATTCCGATTATGACATTGATCAATGGTTACCTTTTAATTTTCTATACCAATATATGTGGGATGGATCCAAAAGCGTGTGCCACCTTGTTTTTGATAGCGAGGATATTGGATGGTCTGAATGATCCGCTTGTTGGATTTTGTATTGACCGGCTTCCAAATACACGATTAGGACACTTTCGAATGCCGTTGATTGTCGGTACTATTTTATGTGGTTTGAATTTTCTTTTACTGTGGTTTGGACCAATGATGGCGCCGAGTGGAAAACTGGTGATTGCGTACGTTTCTTATATTTTGATCGGGGTATTATTTCCGGTTATGGATATTTCTTTGAATAGTCTTCTGCCGGTTATGACAACAGATATGAAAGAACGGCAGACCTTAAGTGCTATTAAAGGGTTCGTGTATGCGGCGGGAGGTGTGATTCTTGGAATTTCTGCACCGCTGATTTTGGGAAACACATCAAATAAAAGTGGATATATTACATTGATCGTTGGTGCTACGATTGGTATTTTTGTACTTTCAATCCTCGGAACATTGGGGGTACGGGAACGTGTAGAAAAGACAGAAGGAGAGGCATCGTATACGTTAAAAGAACTGGTCAGTATTTTGACACAGAAACCGGTATTGATTACCTTTCTTGCAGTATTGATTTTTACGGTTGGTAATAATATCTCGAATACGATCAGTCCATACTTCTATACTTATATTCTCGGAGATTTGACACTGTCTTCACTTGCAAGTCTGATTATGTTTTTCGGACTGCTTCTGACAACGATATTCTCAGGAAAAGCGGTTCAGATGAAAGGAAAAAAAGCGGTATTTTTGCTTGGACTTGTAATTGCAGCGGTATCAATGCTGATTCGAATGATTGACCCGAAAAATGTCTTGATCCTTTTAGTTTCCAGCTTTTTAACCGGTGCAGGCGGTGGATTTGTATCAACATTAAGTTATAGTATTCAGGCGGATAATACCGATTACATTGAATTGAAAATGGGAAAACGTGCAGAAGCCGGCATTTCTGCATTATCTAGTTTTTCATCCAAATTTGCAGCTGGAATCGGCGGTGCAATTCCGGGATATCTTCTTGGATTTGCAGGATTTAATGAGCAGGCAGCAGTACAGACGGGAAGCGTGAATACAATGATCATTGCATGTCAGATTATCCTTCCGATAGTGATTTATATAATCGGTATTATTATATTTGCAAAAGGATATCCGATTACAACAGAAAAGTTAGAAGAACAAAATAAAATACTTGCTGAAAGACGAGGACAGAAATAAAAGATGAAATAGAAGTATCTGCTAAATAATATAGAGAGTTGCATACTTATATTTTACGCCAACAGCCAGACTTTTTGAAGTCTGGCTGTAATTTTTTGAACCGAAAAGAGATTGTGTATGAATAATATTAAAGATTTTATCAGCTTAATGTATTCGCTTTTGGAAAAGTGAAAAAGAATAAGAGATATTTCATTGTGATTTTGTATTTCAGACGGTATAATCAAGGAAGATAATGCGCAAGATAATACGGAAGATAATATGCAAGATAATGCGGAAGATAGTGTGTAAGATAATGGAGGCGATTGCATGGGAGATTACAAACCACCTTTCACGGTAACAGATAAGATGATTTCGTATATATCGTCTATTTCTGAAAAAATTGGTCGTATTACAGTAACGAACAGTCTGGTATCCAAACCTCATTTGAGAAAAAATAATCGAATTCAATCGATACATTCTTCGTTGAAGATTGAAGCAAACTCTCTTTCTTTGGGACAGGTAAGAGATATTATTGATGGGAAAGCTGTATTAGGAGAGCAGAAAGAAATACAGGAAGTAAAAAATGCATATACTGCTTATGAAAGATTTTCTGAAATCGATCCGTATAATATAAAGAGTCTGAAGCAATTTCATGGAATTATGACAAAATACGTTGTTGAAGAATCCGGTGATTTTCGTTGTGGTGAAGAAGGCGTTTTTAATGGGGGACAATGCATTTTCATGGCTCCTCCGGCACAGTTTGTTCCGCAGTTGATGGAAGAATTATTTGATTGGATGAAGAAGGAGAAAGATAACCTACATCCGTTAATTTTGGGCTGTGTCTTTCATTATGAATTTGTTTTTATACATCCTTTTTCGGATGGAAACGGGAGAATGGCGAGATTATGGCATACTGCAATTCTATCAAAATGGAAATCGGTGTTTGAATATATTCCAATAGAAAGCCAGATTGAGAAGTTTCAAAATGAATATTACGATGCAATCTCGAGATGTCATGTAGAGGGAGAATCTACAATTTTTATTGAATTTATGTTATTCCAGATAGACAGGATTTTAGAAGATATCGCGAATCGAATTGACGAAGAAAGCGGAGTGTTTACAGAATATATAAAGAAATTACTTTCAGTTATGGAATATGGCGTTCCTTATACAAGTGTTGCGTTAATGGAAAAAGTGGGATTGAAATCCAGAGAGGGATTCCGTAAAAATTATCTGCGTCCGGCAATTGAATCGAACTTGATCCGGATGACAATTCCCGATAAACCTAACAGCAGAAATCAGAGATATGTGAAAGTCTAAGCAAAAATGTCGCCTTTTTAATCTGTCTATGTCGTCTTGCGACCTTTTCTGTTTTTAAGAAAATTGATAAGCTGATAAATGTAAGAAAAGAAATAAAAACGATAGATCGACGAGGAGGTTTATCATGAGATCTTTGGGAAGATGGATCACGAACGGGACGGCGAAACCGTTTTGGGCAAGAAAAGTATTTGAGATAGAAAAAGCGGTGAAATGCGCGACGGCAAAAGTCTGCGGTCTGGGGCAGTTTCATTTTTGGATGAATCATGAGAAAGTGGAGGATCATGAACTGGATCCGGGGTGGACGGATTACCGAAAACTGATCCAGTATGTGACCTTTGATGTGACGGAGCAGCTTCATTCAGGGGAAAATGTGTTGGAAGTGGAGGTTGGAAACGGTTGGTTCCATAAGATGGATGAACATTACAGTTTTCATTTTCCGAAATTTATGCCGCCGAATCCGAATCCATACCGCCCGTTTGGGGAAGAACTTGTGCTGGCGCTGGAACTGCGGATCGTCTATGAGGACGGGACAGAATCGGTGCTTCATGCAGATGATTCATTTCAGGTGAGAAGACATCCGGTTGTGATGAGCAATGTCTATGGTTCGGAGACGATCGACGGACGGCTGTTCGAGGCGGAAGCGTCGGAATGGGAACAGGCGGTTCTTGTGCCAAAAGAGAAAGAGCCAACCGGAAGACTGACAGAGCAGTGTCAGCCTCCCGTGAAAGTGATCCGATCGTATGCGGGCGAATGTCTCGGAAATGTAAACGGACGTGAGATTTATGATTTCGGACAGAATATGTCCGGAATACTGGAGTTTGAAGTGTTCGGAAAACGCGGCGATGAAGTGCGGATCTATCCGGCTGAGAAACTGGCAGAAAACGGTGATGTCGACCAGATGGCGAAAGGCTGGGTGAATCTGGATTCCTGCATTACCTATATCATCGGGGGAGATGACCGGTGGGAGAAATGCCGGATGAAATTTACTTATTTTGCAGGGCGTTACGTTGCGGTTGAGCGGGTGCATGGACAGGAGACACGGCAGGCGGGATCGGAAATACGGATTCGGAATGTGACTGCCCACGCGATCAGCAGCGCGTGGAAGACGGACGGTACATTTTCCTGTGATGACAAACGTTATGAGCAGATTTACAGTCTTGTGGAAAAAGCGGTGGAAGCCAATATGGTCAGCGTACATACCGACTGTCCGACGATCGAGCGTTTTGCATGGCAGGAACCGAATCATCTGATGGCGCCGTCGATCTTCTATATGAAAGACGGACGGAAATTGTGGGAGAAGTTCCTGTTGGATATGCGGACGGCACAGCATACGGCGGACGACTATTTTCTGGATATGGAGGGGAATCCGTATTATCCGGGCGAGGGGCTGATGCCATCTCAGTGTCCGTGCTATTTTCCGAATGTACTTCCGGTTCCGGGACTGGGAGACTTTTATGATATTATTCCGTGGGGAAGCACCTGTATTTTGGGAACGTATTGGCATTATCTGTTTTACGGTGATAAGCAGATCATCGAAGCGAATTACGAAGCCGGAAAACGGTATCTGGAACATCTGAAAATGAAAGTAAATGCGGACGGATTTTTAAATCATGGGCTTGGCGACTGGGGCAATCCGAAAAATGAACTTGTGCGTGAAAATATTGAGACAGCATTTTTGTACGCGGATGCGAAGACGCTTGCTTATTTTGCCGAGGTGCTGGGATATGCCGAAGAAAAGCGGCAATTAGAAAGATATGCGGATCAGGTGAAAGAGAATTATAATGAAAAGCTGCTTGTGTGGAACGAGGAATTAAACGGCTGGTGCTACCGGGCGTGGGATCATCCGGACGAACTGTTCCTGACACAGGCGGCAGAAGCGCTGCCGCTTTACTGGGGGATGGTTCCCGAGGGAAAAGAGGCGGATGTTGTTCGGGCGTTCCGACATACGTTGGAACAGGAAAGCGCATTGATCAGCGGGGAGATCGGACTGCCGTATGTGATCCAGACTGCGCGGAAATATGGTATGAGCGATCTGATCTGCCGCTATATTTTACGGGACGAACATCCGAGTTACTATGCGTTTGTACTGGATGGAGAGACGACGCTGGGCGAATATTGGGAAAAGAATCCGAGAAGCCATTGCCATGATATGATGGGGCACATTGTGGAATGGTATTATAACGGAATCGCGGGAATCCAACCGCTGAAGCCGGGATTTGAAAAAATCTGTATCTGCCCGTATCTGCCGGAAAGTATGCATGAATTTGCATGCAGTTATGAATCTGTCCGGGGAACGATCCGCGTGCAGGTGAAAGATTGCGGAGAAGAGGTGGAACTGACTGTACAGGTTCCGGAACAGATTGAATTTGAGATCGATCTGACGGAACTTGCACGGAGAGGAAAAGAGATCGTGTGGAAGCGCATTTAGCGCTTCCGATCCGATTGCTGCGCACGAAATTCCATCGGCGTAATGCCGTAATATTTTTTAAATACTGCGCGGAAATTTCCTGTGTCGGAGTAGCCCAGCTCCTCGGCGATCGCAGCGACCGGAAGATCCGGATTGGAAAGCAGACGAGCGGCATGGTTCATTTTCAACTTGAGGATATTTTCACTGAAACTCATGCCGGTACTTGTCTTGATGATCCGCTGGAGCTGGCGTTCGCTGTAATTGAAAAAAGCGGCGAGTTCCTTGAGCGAAACGGTCGTAAAATGTTCCTGCATATATTTTAAAATATAGACGAGATTCTGGTCTTTGTCACTGTCAGTCAGCGCCGGAACGAATACATTTGCTCCGTGATTCCGCAGAAGAACGATAAAAAACGCATTGATAATGGAATTGAGCATCCGTTTTCTGTATTGACGGTTGCTTTTGTACTCTTCGTAGGCGTAGCCGACGTAGTTGAGCGCTTCCGTATCGCCGTTTGTGGAAAAGAGCAGGAACGGATGCGTCTTGGAATTGTACAGCGTCCGCATGAAAAAATCGGACAGAATATCATTTTCCGAGAGCGTGCCGAAAAATGCGGTTTCAAACGTACTGATCCTCAAAATGATATTGAAGATCACGCTGTCATCCGAAAACGCACTGACAGCGTGCGGCGTATCCGGCGCGATGATGCAGATGTCGCCGGCTTTCATTTGGATTTTCTGTTCCAAAATGTAGTTGGTGCAGCTTCCCTCCATCACGCAGACGACTTCCAGAAATGCATGTTTGTGCCAGGTGCACGGAAGATAGCGGAGGTGCTGATAAATTTCGCAGTCCAGATCTTTGTGGAAAAAAGAATCTTCGTTCAGCGTTGTGGCGAGCAGACTCGGGAGCGGGTCCGATGTGGTCTGACTGGCTTTCAAAAGAATGTCCCGGCAGGATGCGACTTCGTGAGGAAGATCCAGCTGACGTGAGGGATTCTGTGCATGGAGTGATTTGAAAACCGATTCTAACGGGCGCAGATCGGTATTGATTTCGTGGGTATAGTGGTCGGTAAATTTCATAGTGCAGCCTCCGTGGCGTAATGTTTGATAGATGATATAGTGAAAAACAGTATCCGGATTCATGGAGCGTAATCTGGGTTCAGTATAAAACAGGGGGGAGAACCTGTCAAATGGAAAAGGAGTGTGGAAAAATGAGAGAATTTAAAAACAGAAGAAATCCGATTTTGCCGTTGGAATTTCATATTCCGGACAGTGAAGCGCATGTGATGCCGGATGGAAAATTATATTTATATGGAAGCTTTGATGATCGGGAGGACGTATACTGCAGCGATCGGTATCGGGTTGTGTCCACGCCGGATATGGAACATTGGACGATCCACGACGTATCGCTTACCGGGCAGGAGATTCCGTGGTTCAACGACCCGGATGCGCCGAAATATCAAGGCATCGACTGGACACATCCGACTCCGTTTATCCGGAAGATGTTGGAAAATATGGCGGCAGACGGCGAGGATATGAAAGAGCAGTTTGAGAAAGCGGCGGAAAATGAAAAACCACCGCTGTTGTTCGCGCCGGACTGTATCGAAAAAGACGGGAAATATTATCTGTATTTTTGTATGACTGATGACAGTGAGGGCGTGGCAGTTTCGGATCGCCCGGAGGGACCGTTTACAGATCCGGTCCAGCTTCCGTGCGGCGGGATCGATCCGGCGATCTTTATCGATGATGACGGGCAGGCATATTATTATTGGGGACAGCTTTTTTCCCACGGTGTGAAGCTGAATGAGGATATGATCTCATTTGATGAGGGTGCGGTTGTACATGATCTTGTGACCGAGGAAGAACATTATTTCCATGAGGGATCTTCCATGCGGAAAATCAGGGATACTTATTATTATGTCTATGCAGACATGGAGAGAGGAAAGCCGACGGCGCTTGGATACTCAACCGGAAAATCGCCGCTCGGACCATTTACCTATCGGGGAATTGTGATCGACAATGACCATTGCGATCCGGAAAGCTGGAATAATCATGGTTCGATCGAATGTGTGAACGGACAGTGGTATGTATTTTATCATCGCTGTAGCCGTGGAACGCAGCGTTACCGGAGACTTTGTGCGGAGCCGATCACGATCAATCCGGACGGTACGATCGACGAAGTGAAAATGACGTCCCAGGGCGTAGGCAATCCGTTTGCACCGGGCGAGACGATGATGGGATATCAGGCATGTGAGCTGCATGGAAAAGTTTATATCGGTGTGGAGGAACAGTTGAAAGACAGCGCCGGAAATTGTTATGAAGAGAAATTGACGAATCTTCATGCCGGGGATGAGATTTATTTCCGTTATGTGGAGAGTGCAAAAGACTGGACGAAAGTACGCCTGATAACTGCAGGAAGCGGAAAAGTCACCGTGTGGATGAACGGGAAGATTGCGGGAAGTATTACGGTTGAGGGAAAGACGGGAATAACGAAGCTGACAGAGGCGGAGATCGGGATGCCGGTGGGACGATATGAGGTTGTGTTGAAAGTGGATGCAGCTGAGGGGATGGAAATCTTCGAGGTGACGGTGGAGTAGGAGATTTTTATTCAAACATGAAGCATCCGATTTTGTTTTGGAGTACAAGGCAAAATCGGATGTTTTGTTGTTTAGACAGCACCCAAAGCAAACACTGGTTTAAAAGTGTTTGCTTTGGGGAAGAAAAGACTTATAATAGAGAAAATGACGGAGGAGGACGTGTGATATGGGAAAGCTGGAAACATCCGGGATTCGTCCGATCGTAATAAAAGAGATTACAGAGTTTGCGAAAGAATATGGTTTAAAAGAAGTCATATTGTTTGGTTCAAGGGCAAGGGGCGATTATGAGCGGGCAAGCGATATCGATCTGGCGGTGAGGAGTGGAAGAATCGATGAATTTACAATTGCAGTAAAAGAAGAGACATCTACACTTTTAGATTTTGATGTGATCGATCTGGAACAGCCGCTGCAGGAAAAGTTAAGAGATTCGATTCGGAGAGAGGGAGTATTGATTTATGAAACGACATGACACATATTTATGATGGGGATGCGGCGAAAAGATTAGTGCGTCTCATTATTGAGCAATATATTCCGACATTTGTCCGGCTGAGGGAAGAGATCCATTTGCGATATAAAAACTGTTTGGACGAAATGTAAAAATCCTGTCGAACGCATCTGACACCAAATGCTAAATTCAGCCTTTTCTCTATGCTATGCTTGAGAAAAAATTTAGCAGAGGTGAATGAAATGGAAAGACAGATACCAAAAAACGTACGTCAGATAGGAAATGTAAGCGGATCACCGAAAATATATGTAGAAGATTATGTAGACACATTTTTTACGCAGTTATGCGAGAAAGCGGGAGAGACTCCGATCGGCGCGTTCCTCGTCGGGGATTTTCAGAAGACGGACGAGGAAGAATACGTCTATATTTACGGCGCGGTCCAGATGCACGAATTGAAAATGTCAGGGAAAGATTACCTGATCGACGAAGATACATGGAAACATGCGTATGAGGACTGCAAACAGTATTTCGAGGACGGAGAAATGCTCGGATGGTTTGTAGCACATGCGGGCGTGCCGCTGGATCTGGAGGATGCGGTTGTAAAACTGCATAAAAAATCATTTCCGCGGGAAAACTCTGTTTTCATCATGAAAGATCCGGTGGAGCAGGAAGAAAAATATTTCGTGCATCAGATGAACGATCTTCTGGAAATATCCGGTCATTATACATATTATGAGAAAAATCCCTGTATGCAGAATTATATGATTTCCTGCAGAAAAAAGAACGGGGTGTGTCCCACGGAAACTGTGGAAGATCGAGCGGCAAAGGATTTCCGCAGCATTGTGCGCGATCGCGGAGGGCGGAAGCATCAGAGGAAGACAAGCCGTCTGATGTATGCGATGAGTACCTGCCTTGTGTTGATCGTGCTTGTTATGGGCGTTGTTACGATGAACAATATGGATAAGATGAAAGCGGTACAGTCGGCGCTCCATGAGATGACCGGAGATCCGGAAAAAGAAACGAAGATTGTAAAGGAGAACGGAAAGGATGCCGTATTGGACGGAACAGATGCCGGAGAACTGACGCAGGTGTCCTCGGGAAATGTGCAGTCTGAGGGGATTCCGGAAGTATCCGGCGGCGATCCGGCAGCGGAGGATGTCGGGACAGCGCAGCAGGGAGCAGGTGACGGAAGTACGGAAACAGGCGATCCGGCGGCAGATGGCAGTGTGATACCGGGAGGCGATCCGGCGGCAGAGGGCAGTGTGATCGGAGGCGACGCACCTGCCGGGGAGACTTTTAACGGTAGCGACGGCGTTTATATTGTGGAAGAGGGAGACACACTGGCGATCATCAGCCGGAAGATGTACGGAGATATCAGCCATGCCGACGCGATCAGCCGGATGAACGGTCTGACGGACGGAAATTTGATTTACATAGGTCAAAAATTGCTATTGCCTTAAAATGATGCTATACTACTATCACGAAAAAGAACGAGACAAGGAAAAAGATCGGGAAGAAAGAGACAAGGGGTAGAAGATGGCTCAAAAGAAAAATCCGAATCTGCGGCTGATGAAGCCGCTGAATCTGGAAGAAATGAAAAAGAAAGCGGGGCAGTACCGGAGAAGCCGGGCGAAGAAATGGCTGACCGGGATCGTTCTGGGCTCGATGATGATATTCGGAACCGGGATGCTGATCGTGAATCATCCGTATGATACCGTGTACAGTACGTCCTCTTATAAACGGGAGACGGCGGACAGCAACCAATATGCGGCATTTGGAAAAGGGATCGTGCGTTACAGCCGGGATGGGATCACTTATCTGACGCGGAAAAATGAGGAGCGCTGGATCTGGCCGTCCCAGTTTAAAAATCCGGAGATCGATATACAAAAGAATGTGTTTGCCGTGGGTGATATCGGCGGAAATGCGATCCAGGTCTTTACAGAAGACGGTGTAAAAGGGGAGATTGAGACGACGCTTCCGATAGAAATGTTTTCAGTTTCGGATCAGGGGATTGTGAGCGCTGTCTTAAAAAATGAAAATGCACCGATGATCGTGACCTATGACGCGGCGGGAAACATTCTTGTGGAAAATCAGGTATCGGCATCCGGCAACGGCTATCCGACCGCGCTGGAGATGTCGCCGGACGGAACCGTACTGATGGTTTCCTATCTTTCTTCCGAGGGCGGAGCACTGAAGTCCAAGGTGGTCTGCTATAATTTCGGGGAGACAGGGAAGAAAGAAAGCGACAGACAGACCGGATCGGAAGAATATGCGGATGTGATCATTCCGGAGATTTATTTTATGGGGGCATCCAGAGCGGTTGCGGTCAGTGACAAATCGTTCGTCGTTTACGAGGGCGGACAGAATTTGAAAAAGAAAACGGAAATCCAGATCGGGCAGGAGATCAAAAGCTCGTTTCACACCGATCAGTATATTGGATTTGTCCTGCTGAATAAAGATAAATCCGGTTACGAAGTCCGGCTTTACAATAAGAATGGGAAAATGCTCATGAACCGGGAGCTGACCGGAGAGTACAGTAATGTACAGATGGTTGGCAATGAGATCATTCTGTATGAGGGCTCGAAGTGCTGTATCATCACAAGCACGGGCGTTCCGAGATTTAAAGGAGACTTGAAAGTAGATGCGCTTGCAGTGATCCCGGTCAATGGATTCAATAAATATCTCGTGATGAGTGCGAATGAGCTGCGGGTGATCCACCTTGCGATATAGGAGAAACAAAGGATGAATAACTGGTTATTGATAGTAGTGGGAGTGATTTTTCTTGTCGGCATGGTCGTGGGAGGGATCCGCGGATTTTTTAAGATCGGATTGTCTCTGCTTTCCTCCGTGCTGACGATCATTCTTGTGATTTATTTGTCGCCGTATGCGGCAGATGCATTGGTGAAATATACTCCGGTGGATGAGATGATCGAAGAAAAATGTATCGAAATGTTCATGCCGGAATTGTCGGCGGATCTGTTTGAGGGGAAAGACCTGACCGGTACGCCGCTTGCAGGCATCGATCCGGAGCAGTTTCAAAATATGTCGGATCTGGATCTGAGCAGGCTCGGGATCACTGCGTCGGATGTGGTGAAAGCGTTGGGAGAGATTCCAAAGGATCAGCAGATCAAGGAACTGGAGGAGTCTGATCTTCCTCAATTTTTAAAAGACGCGCTTCTGGAAAATAATAACACAACGATTTACGAAGAACTGGGAGTGCAGACTTTTGCCGCCTATGTGGCGTCGTACATTTCAAGGATGGTGATCAAGATTTTGTCGTTCCTTGTGACGTTTATCGTGGCGGTGATCATTGTCAGAGCGCTGATGGCGGCTGTGGATATTATCGGAGAACTTCCGGTGATCGGATTTTTCAATCATTTGGGCGGTGTGGCGCTGGGCGGCGTGATCGCGCTTCTGATCGTCTGGGTCGGATTTCTTGTGCTGGCACTTTTGTATTCGACGGAGGTCGGAAAGACGTGTTTTGGTCTGATCGAGCAGAGTGAGATCCTGACATTTTTATATGAGAAGAATCTGCTGCTGGCGAAATTACTGTCGTTTCAATAAAAAGAGAAAGCTTTTCTAACAAAAGGTAACAGGTACAGGGGTGCGGTATGATCAGAATAGCGGTCGTGGAAGACGAGGAATATTATGTAAATCAACTGACCGGGTATTTGAACGAATATCAGAAAACAGAAAAAGAAGAACTGGATATTACGGTTTACCGGGACGGAGATGCGGTCACTGCGGAATATAAGTCGCAGTTTGACATTATCCTGATGGATATCCAGATGAAATTTGTGGATGGGATGACGGCGGCGGAGGAGATCCGGAAAATGGATTCCGAGGTCGTCATTATCTTTATTACAAATATGACGCAGTATGCGATACGCGGATATGAAGTTGACGCTCTGGATTATGTGCTGAAGCCGGTGTCTTATTTTGCATTCAGTCAGAAATTAAAGCGGGCGGTGTCCCGGATCAAAAAGCGGAGCAGTAAATACATCACGCTTGCGGTAAAAGGCGGCGTGATCCGGGTCGATCTGGATGATATTTATTATGTGGAAAGCGCGGGACACAATCTGCTGTACCACATGGGAAATGCGACGCATTTGACGTCCGGCACGATGAAATCGGCGGAGGAACAGCTTGCAGAGTATGGATTTTCCCGGGGGAATACCTGTTATCTCATCAATCTGGCACATGTGGATGGGATTCAGGATAAATGTGCGGTCGTGAAAGGCGAAAGGCTGCAGATCAGCCGACCGAGGATGAATGCGTTTATGCGGGAACTGACAAGGTACTGGGGGGAATTGAAATAATGGAAACCGTTGTAAATATCGTACTGCCGGATATTCCGAGGATTTATACGGCGCTGGCAGAATGGCTGGCGTGCCTGATCTGTATCTCGGAAGTGAAACGGCGCATCGGGGGCTGGAAGCTGGCAGGCATTTCGATCGGGATGCTGTGTGTGCAGTCGGCATTTTTGTATCTGACGGTCGATGCGGAGGGAATCTGGTGGATGGTCTGTATGGCGGTGGCGGTCGCATTTATGTATGGATTTCTTGCCGTTAGCTGTGATATCAGTCTGAAAGATACGGGATATTATTGTGTGAGGGCTTTTGTTACGGCAGAGCTGGCGGCGTCTTTGGAATGGCAGTTGGACTGCTTTGGATTTTTTACATGGGGATGGACACAAGTCTGGATCCGGGGCGGTCTTCTGATCATCATTTATGCGTTGGTCTTTTTCGTGAGCTGGTTCTGCTACCGCAAATATGAAAATCAGGAAGAGGCGATCCAGGTGACGGGGAAAGAACTGATCTCCTGTGTGATCATCGGTCTTGCGGTGTTCCTGATCAGTAATCTTGGGTTTGTATCATTGACGACGCCGTTTGGCGGAAGAGGAGCGGCGGAGATCTTTAATGTGCGGACGCTTGTGGATCTGGGAGGTGTTGCGATCCTTTATGCATTTCATGGGCAGAGGGTGGATCTGCGAGTGCGGCATGAACTGGAGAGTGTGCAGAATATCCTGCATAATCAGTATGTACAGTATCAACAGTCGCAGGAAGCGATGGATCTGATCCATTATAAATATCATGATCTGAAGCATCACATCATTGCGCTCCGGGCACAGGAAAATGCGCAGCAGCGGGACGCCTATCTGGATAAGATGGAAGAGGAGATCCGGAATTTTGAGGCGCAGAACCGGACGGGAAACGAGGTGCTGGATACACTGTTGAATTCCAAGATGCTGCAGTGCATGAAGAAAGATATCTCAATGACATGCGTGGTGGATGGAACATTATTTGATTTTATGGATGCGATGGATATTTGTTCTATTTTCGGAAATGCGTTGGATAATGCGATCGAATATGAGGAGACGGTCGCAGAGAAAGAGAAGCGCCTGATCCATGTGACGGCGCATGCACAGAAGAATTTTCTGATCGTGCGGTTTGAAAATTATTGTGAAGAGCAGATGGAATTTACGAAAGTGTTTCCGGCAACAACGAAGAGAGATACGCAGTTCCACGGATATGGTCTGAAAAGTCTGCGGTATACGGCGCGGAAATATGGCGGCGAAGTGGATATCAATGCGGAGGAAAACTGGTTTGTGCTGAAAGTATTGATACCGATGAAGATGAGAGAAGCATGAACAGATCATATATAAGAAAATCGTATATCAGAAAAAGAACGTTTGGGTTTGTATGAAGTGGACAAAATCAAACGTTCTTTTTTGTGAATATTATACAATGAAATTGCAGATTATGCAGGAAAAGCACAGGTTATGCAGAATTTCGTTTTGAGGAAATATTTCTGATAAGATATAGTTACATGAAACGGGCACGCAAAAAACGTGCCGGGTTGCTATCATGAATGAAAAAAAGGGAGGAAAGAGAGATGTTAGCAATTAATATCGAAGACGTGATCAACGTCTTAAATTCCTGCAAGTTGTATCTGATCGCACTTGGTGTGATCTTGGCACTTGTAGTGGTCATTACGATCGCAGTGATGAAACTGCCGAAACCGAAAAAGAAATTTATCCGCTCACAGAGCTGGATCGCATTTCTTCTGGCGGTTGTTGTGATCGTGAACATGATCTGCTGGGGACCGATGTCCAGCATGATCTCACTGGCAACAGAAAAGAATGATATTCAGAAAGAGACGTCGGATGCTGCAACAGCACTGTGTGAACAGATTGCAGACGAGGGAATCGTACTTCTGAAAAATGAGAACGGCAGACTTCCGCTTGAGGAGGGAACAAAGCTGAATGTATTTGGCTGGGCTTCCACAAACCCGGTATATGGCGGAACAGGATCTGGCGGACTTTCCGATGCATATCCGACAGTCTCCTTATTAGAGGGACTTGAGAATGCAGGATTTGAAGTAAACGGTGAACTGGTTGATTTTTACAAGAATTTCCGGGAGACACGTCCGACAGTCGGAATGTGGGGACAGGAATGGACGATTCCGGAGCCGACGATCGAGGAATATGACGAGGCGGGAATTTTTGAGTCTGCAAAAGAGTATTCCGATACCGCAGTTGTCGTTATTTCACGTTCCGGCGGAGAGGGAGCGGATCTCCCGACAAGCCTGGATCCGGAAGTGGAAGATACATTCGAAGCAGGAGACGCATTCGGCGCATCCGGACTTCGGATCAGTGATCAGAAAGACGATCTGGACGCATCCAAACATTTCCTGGAGCTGACGAACAGAGAGCAGGCAATGCTGGACCGTGTTGCGGCAGATTATGAGGACATTATTGTTGTTGTGAATGCGGCAAATGCAATGGAACTCGGATTCGTTGACGAATACGAGCAGATCAGCAGCGTACTGTGGTGCCCGGGAACCGGTCAGTCAGGATTTAATTCGCTTGGATCTATTTTAAAAGGAGAGACGAATCCGTCTGCAAAGACAAGCGACACGTTTGTAAGAGATCTGACAAAGACGCCTACATACAACAACTTCGGATTCTTTGCATATGACAATATGGACGAGTTTGAAGTGGATGGTTTTGTGCCGAATTTTGTAAACTATACAGACGGAATCTATGTGGGATACCGTTTCTATGAGACAGCGGCGGAAGAAGGGCTGATCAATTATGAAGAAATGGTACAGTATCCGTTTGGTTATGGACTTTCCTATACGACATTTGAACAGAAAATGGGAGAGTTGGAAGTAAAAGACGGTACGATTTCCGTTGACGTAACTGTTACAAATACAGGGGATGCGGCAGGAAAAGACGTCGTAGAGATTTATTATAACCCGCCGTATACAAACGGAGGAATCGAGAAAGCATCTGTAAACCTGATCGGATTTGAGAAGACAGAAGTTCTGGAGCCGGGTGAGAGCGAAACCGTTACCGTGACATTTGCGGAAGAGGATATGGCGTCTTATGACGACATCAATGCAAAAGCATATGTGTTGGAAGCAGGAGATTATGAAATCTCTCTCCGCACAGATTCACATACCGTTGTAGATACCAAAACACATACGGTAGACGAGACGATCACATACAGCGGTGAAAACGGACGTTCTACGGATGAGACAACGGCAACAAACCAGCTTGATTTTGCAAATGGAGACGTGACTTATCTTTCCC
>ERZ773103.1299-NODE-1299-length-26851-cov-9.884423_pt1 | contig 26851 bp, 20 predicted proteins | sample MGYA00511118_ERZ773103 | MGnify/ENA primary metagenome ERZ773103 (study PRJEB29015, sample SAMEA2737821) | human gut metagenome | biome: human gut; feature: human-associated habitat; material: faeces | place: China | collected 2012 ... | reverse complement strand
TAACACAATAAATGCCTCAGCCGCCGCTATGCAACGCATAGTGGCGGCTGAGTGGTTATGGATATTAGTCAGAACGAAAAGCAGGTTACTGATCGTTCTTCGAAGCACGTTTTTTCAGGAGCACCACAGCGGCCCCAATCACAACGATCACAGCAATTACAATGCCAACGATTCCGCCCGTGGACAGGCCGCCGGTCTGCGCTTCCGGCTGCACCTCAGGCGTTGCCTCGGGTGCTGCTTCCGGTGTCGGCGCAGGAGTCTCCTGAACCTCGGAGGTCTCTTCCACAATAGACGGCTCCTCCTCGGGCAGCTCTTCCGGCTCCTCGGGGATCTCCGGCCACTGATCGACGCCGGGGCCCTCCAGCGTTACGTTGCCATAGGTTCCGGCCACAACGGTGGTGGTGGAGTCAAAGGTGATGGTCACAGGCTCATCTGCGGTGATATTCTCCACATTGTAGATCTCCAGATTGGAGACCTTGGTATCGCCGGTCACCTTCCAGCTGGACTTGTAGTCAAAGTTCAGATTGCAGATACCGGTGATCTCATCGGTGTCGCCGTAGAGCACGGTGCCCTCCCACTGGGAGTGATCAAAGTTTACTGTAGCAGCGTTTGCACCGGTGCCGATATCCGGGCTTCCGGTGGACTGGGAATAGGCACCGATATAGAAGTCGCCTACCAGCTCCGTGGTATCCTCAGATTCTCCCGTGAGATCCCACGGGGTCTCATCGTTTTCATCCTTAAAGTTTACCGTTGCGGAGCCTGCGCCCTCCACGCTCAGCAGCAGATTGTCTGCGGGTGTCTGGCCTTCCTCCAGCTTGGAGGCATCGCCATATTCCACATAGTTCTGGTTGACCATTTTGGAGGCCTCTACATAGATGGGGGTAGAGGAATTTTCCACATACATCACGGCAAACTTATTGCCGCCGGAATATCCGGGGGTCTTGGATTTGTCCGTAAACCACCAGTTCAGAGAATCCTCATAGAACTTGGGCGAGTTTGCCTTGTCGATGAACATATTGAGCTTGGAGTAGCCCACGCCAAGGCTGTCAATGTCCAGCTCGCCGCTGTCCATCTGCGCCTGCATGGTCTCGGGATCCGCCACATCGTAGGCGTTTTTCATCTCTGCATCGTCAAAGTATGCCGCAACACGGGAATTGACCACATGCACGCCGGTCTCATCCGCCTCGGCGTTGCCGCCTGCACGGCACTTGAGGCCCATAACGCCGTTGATGTCGCAGTTATAGGCATAGATGTAACCGCCGGAAGCGGAGCACAGGCCCGCATCCAGATAGGAGGTCAGTGCGGAGTTGTAGCAGTATACCCAGCTCTCATTGGAGCCGATGGAGTAGACGCCTGCGCAGCGGAGGCCGAAGGTCTTGGTGACCACCTGATTGGCCACGATGACACCGCCGCCGGAGTCCGTTGCCAGTGCCGTGCCGGCCTCGTCGCCGGTCACGACCACCGTTACATCATCGGGATGCTCTTGATAGACGCCCTCCATGTCGCCGTCCTTGTTCCGGGCCATGGTTCCCAGCTCGCTGCTGGGGCGCTTTTCTGCCGTCAGGTTCTCCGCCTCCCGGTTCACCATGCCGGTATCATCAATGAGATTGGTTCCATCGGTGTTCAGCAGGATCTGGCCGCCGGTGGATACATAGGGGCCGTGGCCGCCGGAGGTACAGGAGAAGATATTGCCGCCCTGAATATAGATCACGCCGCTGGCCGTGGCATAGACGGAGTTTACCGTACCAAGGATCTGGGGATTATGCATGGTCAGGGCCGATGTACCCTTGTTGATGATGGTCGCTGCCGGGGTGGTGGCATCGCCGCCGTCCACATGGATGGCAGAGCCCATGCCGAAGAAGTTGCCTGCCTCAGAGGGCCCCTTCCCGGCGGTGTAGCAGTAGGATGTAAAATCGTCCAGCGTCAGCTCACCGCCCTGCTGCACAAACACGGAAGCGGTATTGATATGGTCACCGGAAACCGTATTCTCGTCGGGGATATCCTTGGGATCGATCTCCTTGTAGAGATAGGTGCAGTACAGACTGACCACGCCCTGTGCCGGGCCGGAGGTCACATTCTCATAGTAATTGTAGAGCCGCACCAGATCATAGTCCTTGCCGAAGACCAGCTTATCCTTCTTATAGACGCCGTTAATGGCCTCTGCCTTGGAGAGATACTCCGGCTCATCGGTAACCTGATAGGCTTTTACCATCTCATAGGTCTTCCCGTCTGCAGCGTAATATGCGCCGGTGGAAATGCCCATGGTGTTCTGATACTTGGAGGTGGAGCCGGTGCTGACGCCCACATAGTCGTCTACATCGTCAGGGAGCTTTGCGCCCTCCGCCACCGCCTTTTTATTGATCTCCGGGGCATCATAGTCAAAGGTCTCCGTCATCTCATCGGGATTCCGGCTGTCGCTGGGATCCGCTTCGTAGGTAACATCCACGGCGCTGGAGCCGGTGGTAAAGGTATAGTCGAGGTCGTAGGTGTTCTTTCCTGCCGCCTCAGGCACCTCTGCCCCGTCCACCGTCAGCGCTTTGATCTTATACTGATAATCCGCCACGATATGGAACGTGATGGTGTGCGCCCCATCCAGCATGCCGGAGGGCAGATGATAGGTGCCGTTGGGCTGAATATAGCCCTCCTCGCCGCCGGTGACTGCAAAGGCAGTGCTGCCGTCCGCATCATAGGTCACAAAATCACGGGTGGCATCGGTGGAGGCATAGGTCTCCGCTGCGCTCCCCGTCTCCCCATAAAAGGTGCCCGGGCAGCTCAGGAAGGATGCAGGATCCGAGCTGATGCCGGTAACGCTGGCCGGAATGGACCAGCCGCTGGTGCTGTTGTAGTCATAGATCATCCGGGGCGCCAGCGTTGTAACGCCTTCGGGGATCAGGAAATACACATCCTCATTCTTGTTGTTGGAAGAGATGTTCTGCACGCCATTTCCCACCGTGGTGACCGCGTAGCCCCCCAGCGCTGCGGGAATCATGACCACATTGCCGGACTTCTCTTCGCCGCTGCCCCACAGAATCGTGGCCTCCGGGGTGCCGCCGGCCATCATCATCGCCATAAAAGCGTCCAATTCTTCCTGTGTCGGTTCTCCGCCGCCGGGGCCTCCGCCCGGCCCTCCCCCGGGTCCGCCCGGCCCGCCGCCGGGGCCGCCCATTTGGGCCTCCGCTACCTCATAGACCCAGTTTCCCTCGGTCTGATTGCCTTCGGGAATGGATTCCTTTTCCTCAGCGTCCGCTGTATCTCCCGCAGCGAGTACAGGCACTGCCGCAAAGCTCATGACCAGAGCCAGCGCAAGAAACAGTGACAGGAGCTGTTTTGTGCGTTTCATGGTGATCCTCCTCTTTCCTTCCTTTAATACGGTAAATATACCAGTCAAACATTTTGATTTCAATATTTTCTGTGCAAATCAACCAATTAGAGGACAATATGCACCCCTTTCTTTGTCGAAAAAACATTTTGTCGGACAGGTTTCATATGGAAGGTTTCGCTGCCGCACCGCAATTTCCACAGCCGTGGCAAAGATTCCGGAAACCGGTTGAGATTTCAGCGTTTCTTTGTTATAATGATTAGAAATATATGATATGGATGTGCATCGAAATTGAAATACGGCACTTGGAACGTTGCCCCGCTGGATGGGGCACGCACGGCAGTTCTGACCGCTGCCGGAATCTCACCTCTGTCTGCCGCCGTATTGGTCTCCCGAGGGTATGACACCCCCGAAAAAGCCGCGGAATTTCTGGCCTCCGGCCATGGCCCGCTGCTGAGTCCCATGGATATGCCCGATATGGACAAGGCGGTTCCCCGGATCCGCCGCGCCATTGAAACCGGCGAAACCATTGCGGTTTACGGCGACTATGATGTGGACGGTATTACCTCCACCTGTCTTTTAACTGAATTTCTCACCCGGCGCGGTGCGGACTGCACCTGGTATATCCCCGCCCGGCTGGAAGAGGGCTACGGCCTCAACGAACCCGCCATCCGCAGCCTCAAGGAGCAGGGCGTCAGCCTGATCATTACCGTGGACTGCGGTATCACCGCTGTGGAGGAGGCAAAGCTCTGCCGCAGCCTTGGCATCGACCTCATCATCACCGATCACCATGAGTGTAAAACAGAGCTGCCTGAGGCGGCAGCCGTTGTAAATCCGCACCGGCACGATTCCACCTATCCCTTCTGCCACTTGGCAGGTGTAGGCGTGGCCTTTAAGGTCGCCGCCGCAGTGCTGGGGGATCAGCAGGCAGTATTTCGGGAATACTGCGATCTGGTGGCACTGGGTACCGTTGCCGACGTAATGCCGCTGGTCAGTGAAAACCGCATTCTGGTCACGGCCGGTATTGCCGCCATGCAGCGCTCCCGCAGGCCGGGGATCTGTGCCCTGATGCATGAGTGTCAGATTGCACCCGGCTCCGTCACCTCCTCTACCGTTGGTTATACGCTGGCCCCGAGGATCAACGCCGCAGGCCGTATGGGCAAAGTATCTCTGGCTGCCGAGCTGTTTCTGACCCGGGATCCGGCGGAAGCCGCTCAGCTGGCCGCGCACCTCTGCCGCCTTAACCGGCAGCGGCAGACCATTGAAGCGGAGATCTACGCAGATGCCGCCGCCATGCTGGAGGGCGTCCGCAATCCCGACGCCATTGTATTGGCCGGTGAAAACTGGCATCAGGGCGTGGTGGGCATTGTGGCCTCCCGGCTGTCGGAGGACTACGGCTGTCCTGTTTTTCTGATCTGCCTCAGCGGCGATTCCGGCAAGGCTTCTTCCCGAAGCTATGGAAACTTCCCGCTGTTTTCTACGCTGGAAAAGCTGGAGCCGCTGCTCCAGAACTTCGGCGGCCATGAGCTGGCCGCAGGCTTTACAATTCTCCGGGAGAATATTCCCGAATTTCGCCGGCAGGTCACGCTTCTGGCCCACGCCTATCGTCAGGCCCATCCCGAAGGCTCCGCTCTGGAGCTGGACTGCACCGTATCGCCGGAGCTTCTCACCACCGCCAACGTCACGGCTCTGGATCAGCTGGAGCCCTTCGGGGCCTCCTGTCCCCGCCCCCTGCTCTATCTGGAGGGAATGCGGGTAGAACAGCTCAGCGAGGTGGGCGGCGGAAAGCACTTAAAGCTTCGCCTCAGCCGCCACGGTCGGCTGCTGGACGGCATTTTCTTCTCCACCACCGCCTGCCGTGCCGCCATTGCCGCCGGAGATCTGGTGGAAGTGGCCTTCAGCCCCCAGATCAACGAATTCCGGGGTCTCCGCACGGTTCAGCTGAACATCACCGATATCCGCCCGTCTCTTGCGTGCCGGGAGGCCATGGAGCGGGAACGGAAGATCTATGCCTGTCTTGCGTCCAACGCCTATTCCTCGCTGGACATCGACAGTCTAATCCCGCCCCGGCGGGAATTTGCCGCCGTCTGGCGCTATCTGATGGCCCACTGCACCGGGGGCAGTGTGATGGATGAATTTACTGTGCTTTCCCGAAAAATCGCCCGCAGCGCCGGTCTTCCGGTGAGCTTTGTAAGAACCCGGATCTGTCTGGATGTGCTGGCGGAACGTGGTCTGATCCAGATGGAGGTCAGTCCCCGCACCATCACCATCCATCTGACCCCCGGCCCCGGCAAGGTCGATCTGGAAAACTCCGCCATTCTGCTGCGGCTCAGAAACCAAAAGAGAGGTGACTGACGTGGAATCAGTATCTGAACACTATGCAGCCATGAAAGCTGCCATTGAAAAATATACCCCCCATGTGGACATGGCTCTGGTGGACGCCGGCTATCAATATGCCGCCGGCAAGCATGAGGGCCAGCTCCGAAAGGACGGCTCCCCCTATATCATCCATCCGCTGGCCGTGGCAGAGATCGTTGCGGAAATGGGTCTGGATACGGATTCCATTCTGGCCGCCCTGCTTCACGACTGTATCGAGGACACCGACGCCAGCCACGAGGAGATCGCCCGTCGCTTTGGCAAGACCGTTGCCGATCTGGTGGAGGGTGTCACCAAGCTGACCCGGGTGAATTTCCAGTCCATGGAAGAAGAGCAGATGGAAAATCTGCGGAAGATGTTCCTTGCCATGAGCAAGGATATCAGGGTCATTCTCATTAAGATCGCTGACCGGCTCCACAACACCCGTACCCTTCAGTACCAGACCCCGGAAAAACAGCGGAGCAAATCTCTGGAGACCATGGAGATCTATGCGCCGCTGGCCCATCGTCTGGGCATGCAGAAGATCAAGTGGGAGCTGGAGGACACCTCTCTGAAGTATCTGGACCCCGTGGGCTATGAGGAGATCTCCCGGCAGCTGGATGAAAAAGAAGCTGCCAACGCCCAGATGATGGCCTCCATCCGGGAAAAGATCGAGACCAGACTCCGGGAAAGCGGCATCAAATTCCAGATCTATGGCCGGGTCAAGCATATCTACTCCATCTATCGGAAGATGTACTCCCAGAACAAGACGCTGGACGAGGTCTATGATCTCTACGCCTTCCGGGTCATTGTGGACGACATTGCCGACTGCTATAACGTGCTGGGCCACATCCACGACCTGTTCAATCTGGTGCCGGGCCGCTTTAAGGACTACATCTCCACGCCAAAGCCCAACGGCTACCAGTCTCTGCACACCACCGTCATCGGCTCCGAGGGCATCCCCTTTGAGGTGCAGATCCGCACCTCCCAGATGCATCACACCGCCGAATACGGCATCGCAGCCCACTGGAAGTATAAAGAGGGCATTCAGTCCACCGGCGGAGAAGAGCAGTTTGAATGGGTGCGCCGTCTGCTGGAAAGCCAGCAGGACTCCGAGGCCGAGGATTTTATCTCCAGTCTGAAAATTGACATGTTCGACGATGAGGTGTTTGTTTTTACGCCCAGAGGCGAGGTCATTTCCCTGCCCGCAGGCTCCACCCCCATCGACTTTGCCTATGCCATTCACTCCGAGGTAGGCAACCACATGGTGGGCGCCAAGGTGAACCACCGGATCGTCAATTATGATACCGTGCTTCAAAACGGCGATATCGTAGAGGTCATCACCTCCAAATCCGCCAAGGGCCCCAGCCGTGACTGGCTGAGCCTCTGCAAATCCAATCAGGCCCGCATCAAGATCCGTCAGTGGTATAAGAAGGAGCGCCGGGAGGAAAATGTCATCACCGGCCGTCAGAGCTTTGAAGAGGAGCTGCGGCGCATCGGCGTTTCCCCCGCCATCGTTGCCAACGACGCGTTGCAGCCGCTGCTGCTGAAAAAGCTCTCCTTCTCCAATCTGGACGATATGTATGCAGCCATCGGCTACGGCGGCCTCACCGCCGTGAAGGCGGTCAACCGGATCAAGGAGGAGATCCTGCGCTTCAACAAGAAGGAAGCCGCAGATGCCGCCGCCAAGGATCCCACCTCCATCAGCCACAAGCCCAAGCTGGCTACCTCCGGCGTCATTGTGGAGGACATCGACAACTGCATGATCAAATTCGCCCGCTGCTGTACGCCGGTTCCCGGAGACGATATTGTGGGCTTTATCACCAAGGGCTTCGGCGTATCTGTCCACCGTCGGGACTGTCCCAACGCAGCCGGTGCCGCCTCCCCCGAGAACTCCGGCCGCTGGGTCAAGGTGGTTTGGGCCTCCATGCCCATGGAGAGCTTCTCCACCTCCTTTGAGCTCACCTGTCAGGATCGGGACGGCCTTGCGCTGGATGTGGCCATGATCATTTCCTCCATGAAGCTCAAATGCTCTGAGCTCAGTGCCCGCTCCGACGGAAAGGGCGGCAGCACCATTTCCATTACTGTGGAAGTGCAGAACGTCACCGAGCTCAACGCCGTCCGTTCCCGGCTTTCCTCCATTAAGGGTGTCAAAAGCATCCGCAGAGGGCACCACTGATGCGGGCGGTTCTGACCCGGGTCTCCTCCGCCTCTGTCACGGTGGATGGGACAGTGACCGGGAAAATTGGCCGGGGCTTTTTGATCCTTCTGGGCGTTGGCCCCGAGGACACCCCGCAGGATTGTGACAAGCTGTGCAAAAAGCTTCTGTGTCTTCGTATCTTTACCGATGCCCAGGGAAAAATGAATCTGGGACTGGAAGCGGTTGAAGGTCAGGTGCTGGTGGTCAGCCAGTTCACCCTGTATGGCAGCTGCAAAAAGGGCCGCAGACCGGACTTCTTCGGGGCAGCGGCGCCGGACAAGGCCGAGGCCCTCTATGAGCGGTTCCTGCAGCAGTGTCAGGCCCTGGGCTATCCGCCCCAGCATGGCATTTTCGGTGCACACATGCTGGTGGAATCCGTCAACGATGGCCCCGTTACCCTGATCGTCGACTCCAAAGATCTGTAATTCTGACTTTGCTCTCCCGCTGGAAAGGAGTTTTTCCATGAAAATAGAAGTTCAGCAGGTTGGCCAGCTGATGACCAACTGCTATATCGTCTGGGACGAACATACAAAAAACGCCGCCGTCATTGATCCCGGTGACGATGGTGCCTATCTGGCCGACTGCCTGAAAAAGAACGGGCTCACCCTGCAATATATTCTGCTGACCCACGGCCATTTTGACCATATCGGCGGCGTTTATGAGCTGAAAGAGACCTGCGGCGCTGATCCGAAAATCTATATGTCTCACAAGGATCTCCATCTGGAAGCCGTATTCCACGAGGCGGTATTGCTGGATCCCGCCGATGTGATCGACTGGGCGGACGGCGACACCGTCACCATGGATTCCATCACCTTCCGGGTATTGACCACCCCCGGTCATACCCCCGGCTCCGTATGCCTCATCGCCGATGACGTGATCTTCTCCGGCGACACGCTCTTTCAGGGCTCCTGCGGCCGGACGGATTTCCCCGGGGGCAGCTGGAGCGACATGTGTGCCTCCCTCCGCAGGCTTTACGAGCTGAAGGGGAACTATACGGTGCTCTCCGGCCACACCGGTTCCACCACTCTGGAGCGTGAACGGAAAACCAACATGTTCATGCAGTCTGCACTGGGATGAAGCTTCGACTGATCGGCCATAACAGCCGCTACGCCATGGAACAGCTGTCCCTGATCCTGTTTCCACAGGAGAAGATCGAGTATGTGGAAACGGATTTCACCGGTGACGGCGCTGTTTCCACCCTGTCAGAGGGCAGCCATTGGCTCACTGCCACCGCAAAGATCACCCGGGGCGGCGTCACGGCCCGGGGCGTGGCCCGCTGCCCCATGGATGCTGTCACAGAGCCGCTGCGGCGGCAGATCCTGCGGCAGAGCTTCTACCGTGCTGCATTGCACTTTCTGGATGCGCCCCCCTCCTGGGGTGCGCTGTCCGGTGTCCGCCCCACGAAGCTTGTCTCCCGGCATCTTATGGCCGGAGGTACCAGGGCCTCGGCGGATCGGATGCTCCGGGACATCTACGATGTCTCGCCCCAGCGGCGGCAGCTCTGTCTGGATGCCGCAGAAGCCACCATGGAAGCCCTCCACCGGCAGCAGCCCGGGGACATCTCCCTCTATGTGGGGATCCCCTTCTGTCCCACCCGCTGCATCTATTGCAGCTTTGTCTCCGCCGCAACGGAGAAATCCGGAAAGCTGATCCCCCCCTATCTGGAAGCGCTGGGCCGTGAAATTCATGCCGCAGCAGAGGGGCTCCGGCAGAATCCCCGGCGCATTCGCACCGTCTATATCGGCGGCGGCACGCCTACCACTCTTTCCGCTCGGGAGCTTACATGGCTGCTAAACACGCTGCATCGGGAATTTGATTTGTCCCACTGTCTGGAATTTACCGTGGAAGCAGGCCGTCCGGATACGCTGGATCCGGAAAAGCTTCTGGCCATCCGGCAGGGCGGCGCCACCCGCATCAGCATCAATCCCCAGACCATGGATGACCGGGTCCTTGCCATCATGGGTCGGAGCCATACCAGCGCCGATATTCTTCGGGCCTATCAGCAGGCCCTGGAGGCCGGACATCGGGATATCAATATGGATCTCATTGCCGGTCTTCCCGGGGACACTCCGGCAGGTTTTCAGCATACCATGGAACAGGTGCTTTCGCTTTCCCCCTCCAATATCACCGTTCACACCCTTGCCCTGAAGAAAGCTGCAACTCTTTATTATGAAAAACGTGCGGCCCTGCCCACAGCGGATATGGTCGAGGAGATGCTCTCCTTCGCTTCCCGCTCCCTGCGTGCTTCCGACTATCACCCCTACTATCTCTACCGGCAGAAATATATGACAGGAAGCTTTGAAAATGTGGGCTGGAGCAGGAATGGGTATGACAATCTCTACAATATATATATGATGGAAGAACTGCATTCCATTTTGTCTCTGGGCTCCGGCGGTGTTACAAAGGTGATCGACGGGACCCAGGTTTCCCGGCTTACAAACCCCAAATATCCCCAGGAGTACATCCGGGATATTGACGAAATCTGCCGTAAGAAGCGGGAGGTGATCCTGTGATCTATGATCTTCGTGAAACGGCCCGGCAGCTCCGTGAAAATGCCCCGGCAGCCATCGCCCATTGGGAGCAGCATTATACCAGTCAGCTGGAGAACGCCCTGCAATTGGTGATGGATAACCGCAGCCGTTCTCCGGTGGTGCTTCTGGCAGGCCCTTCCGGTTCCAGCAAGACCACCTCCGGCCGGCGGCTTCGGGATCTTCTGATCCGGCATCACATCTCCGCCCATCTGGTATCCATGGACAATTACTATCTGTCATGGGACACCCCGAGTTTCCCCATGACCGCCGATGGTCAGCGGAATCTGGAAGCCCCGGAATGTCTGGACATCCCGCTGCTCAATGCGCACTTTGCCATGCTGGAGGCCGGGGAGGCCATTGATGTTCCCATCTACAGCTTCCCCACCAGCTCCCGGCTGGAGGATCGCAGCATCCACATGGATATTGCGCCGGGGGATGTATTCATCTTTGAAGGGATCCACGCCCTCAATGATATGTTCACCGGGCAGCATCCCTGCGCCTGTCGGCTTTATGTCTCTCCGGTGTCCGCCTTTGGTGCAGACCGTCAGATCCTGTGCCAGCCTCAGCAGCTTCGGCTCATGCGGCGGATCGTCCGGGATCATCAGTTCCGGGGCGCAACTGCGGAATACAGTCTGGAGCTCTGGCCCAATGTGCTTGCCAGTGAAAAAATCTACATAGAGCCCCATCGGGCAGAGGCCCACGGGACCATTGACACTACGCTGGGCTACGAAGTGCAGGCGCTGCGCCCGTACATTCTCCCGCTGCTTCAGAATCTCCCAAGCACCATTCCCAGCTACGACAAGGTGGAGCATGCCATAGAAATGCTCCGACGCATTACGCCGCTGGACTCCTCCTTTGTACCCGATGACTCCATTCTCCGGGAGTTTATCGGTTCCCGCCGTATATTCCCATCATAAGAAAGGATGAAATACTATGCGTTATACCTTTTCTGACTACCAGAAGGCCGCCGATGCCGTAAAGCAGAAGCTGGGCGGCTTCCAGCCGGAGGTCGCCATGATCCTTGGCTCCGGTCTGGGCGACATGGCCGATCTGGCAGAGCATCCCATGGTCATTCCCTACGGTGAAATTCCCGGTTTTTCCGTTTCCACCGCTCCCGGCCACAAGGGCCAGCTGGTGTTCGGCACACTGGCCGGAAAAAACGTTGCCGTAATGCAGGGGCGGCTTCACGCCTATGAGGGCTACAGCTTTGAGGAAGTCTGCTTCCCCCTGCGGGTTCTCCGTCTGCTGGGCTGCGACAAGCTGGTGATCACCAACGCCTGCGGCGGTGTGAATCTCAGCCTGCGGGTAGGCGATATCTGCCTGATCACCGACCATATCAAGTTCTTTATGGACTCCCCCCTCCGGGGCAAGAATCTGGATGAATTCGGCACCCGGTTCCCGGACGCCACCCATCTGTACACGCCCCGCCTTCAGGATGTGGCCCGGAGCGTGGCCAAGGCTCAGGGGCTTGACCTCAAGGAAGGCGTATACATGTATTTCCCCGGCCCCTCCTATGAGACTCCTGCGGAGATCCGCGCTATCCGTACGCTGGGTGCAGACCTTGTGGGCATGAGTACCGTGCCGGAGGTACTGGCCGCCGGACATGCCGGCATGGAAGTGCTGGGCTTCTCTCTGGTTTCCAACGCAGCTGCCGGTATCGTAGAAGGTGCCACTCTCTCCGAGCAGGAGGTACTGGATGCCGCCGCTGCCGCCAAGGAGCGGTTCTCCCAGCTGATCTGTGACTGTGTAGAAAATATGTAAACCGGACGATCTCCCATTGTCCCAACCAATTGAAAGGAGTCCTATGGACACTCTGTTTTCCAATATCACCGCCGTAACCATGATCGACAAGCTCCCTGTCATTCTGGGCGCTTACGTGGGTGTTACCGACGGGAAAATCAGCTATATTTCCAAAGAGCCCCCCAAGGAAGAGGCCGCCCGGGTGATCGATGGCCGGGGCATGGTCCTGATGCCCGGCCTCATCAACTGCCACGCCCATCTCCCCATGACCCCCCTTCGGGGCTACGGCGATGACCATGATCTACAGGACTGGCTCACCAATTACATTTTCCCCAAGGAGGATCTCTGGGACAGCCGGGCCATTCGGGCAGCAACCCTGCTGGGTCTGGCCGAATGCCTGCGGTTTGGCACCACCTCCGTATCGGACATGTATTATTTCTCCGACGACATCTGCCAGTGTGTGGCCGATGTGGGCATCAAGGGCAATATCTCCCGTTCCATTACGGTGTTTGAAGATGACTACTGCTTTGACACCCACGCCCCCTCTCAGGAGGTCGTGGCGCTGAAAGAGAAATGGCACGGCTATGACAATGGCCGGATTCAGGTGGAGGCTTCTATTCATGCAGAATACACCTCCTTTGACAAGGTGTGGCATGCACTGGCGGAGTTCGCCATCAACAGCGGCATCGGCATGCAGGTGCATGTATCCGAAACCCAGAATGAGCACGACACCTGTCTGGAAAAGTACGGTCTCACCCCCGCCCAGCTGCTGGACGTGTACCATGTATGGGATACCCGGGCGCTGGCCGCCCACTGCGTATGGCTCACCGAGGAGGATATGGAGCTTTTCGCCCGCCGCGGCGTTACCGCCGTCCACTGCCCCAACTCCAACCTGAAGCTGGCCTCCGGCATTGCTCCGGTTCGGAAGATGATCGACAAGGGCATCAATGTGGCACTGGGCACTGACGGCATGTCCTCTTCCAACAACGCCGATCTCTTTGAGGCGGTCAAGCTGGCAGCGTTGCTTTCCAACGGTTCCACCCTGAACCCCACCTCCCTGACAGCGCAGGAGGCGCTGAAGCTGGGCACCGTCAACGGTGCAAAGGCCCAGGGCCGTGAAAACGAGTGCGGCGTTATTGCCCCGGGCATGGACGCAGATCTCATCATGCTGGACTTTGCCCAGCCCCATCTCATCCCCTGCCACAACCCCATCAGTAATCTGGTCTATGCGGCCTCCGGCCACGATGTGCGCATGACCATGGTTCGAGGCAAAATTCTCTACGAGGATGGCCATTATCCCACCATCGATCTGGACCATGTGCTGCGGGAGTTCCACGACTATGTGATCCCTCTGATGTTTGGAAATGACGGAAAGGAGCAGCCCAATGGCTGAGCAGAACTCCGGGAAGACCAAAAAGCAGGGATTTTTACAGGGCGCCGCTATTTTGACCTTCGGCACCATTCTGGTAAAGCTCATTGGCGCCCTCTACAAGATCCCCATGAACCGGATCATCGGCACCGAAGGGTTCGGGCACTTTAACGTCGCCTACAGCATTTATAATGTACTGCTGATGATCTCCTCTACCGGTCTGCCCATTGCGGTCAGCCGGATGATCTCCGAGGCCAACACGTTGGGCCGCCGCCAGCAGGTGCAAAAGATCTATAAGGTCAGTCTGCGCCTGTTTCTGGCCGTCGGTGTAGTATGCTCCGGCGCCATGCTGATTTTTGCGCCGCAGCTGGCCAATCTGATGCGTGACCCGGATGCAGTCTACGCCATCGCCGCATTGGCCCCTGCCATATTGTTTGTGTGTATTATCTGCTCCTTCCGGGGATACTTCCAGGGGCAGCAGTATATGACCCCCACCGCAGTCAGCCAGGTCATTGAAGCCCTGTGCAAGCTGGTGCTGGGACTGGGCGCCGTATTCCTGATCCTTCACTTTGGCTTCGGCGTGGCCGAGGCCGCAGGCGGCGCCATTTTGGGCGTTACACTGGGCACCGTATTCGCCGCAGTCTATCTGTTCTTCCAGTATCAGAAGAAGCAGGTGGTACTGACCCCGGAGGATTTGGCTGTTCCGGTGGACTCCACCTCCGGCACGCTGAAGCAGCTGCTGCGCCTTGCGGTGCCCATTACCATCGGCTCTGCGGGACTGCAAATTTTTAACGCACTGGATACCATGATCATTCAGGGACGGCTTCAGGACGCCATTGGTCTCACTGCCAAAGAGGCAACCTCCATGTTCGGCACCTACTCTGCAGCACAGACCTTCTATATGCTGCCCTCCGCACTGGTACAGCCGCTGGCCATCAGCGTGATCCCCACGGTGACCGCCGCCCTGACCCTCAGCAATTACCGGAAAGCCCGGAGCACCGAGGAGTCGGCAGTCCGCATGACGGCCCTGATCGGGCTTCCCTGCGGTGCGGGACTGGCTGTGCTGGCCTCCCCCATTCAGAAATGGCTTTACGGCTACAATGCCCAGACCCTCAGCGTTGCGGGCCCGATTCTGGCTCTGCTGGGTATTGCCGTGATCTTTAACTGTATGGTCACTGTGACGAACGGTATTCTTCAGGCCCATGGCAAGGTGAATATCCCCATCTACACCACACTGGCCGGCGGTCTGGTAAACATCATCACTGACTATGTGCTCATCGGCATGGGCGCCATTCACATCTACGGCGCTGCCATCGCCACGATCTCCTATTGCGCCGTGATCATGTTCCTTAACATCATCGCCATGCATAAAACCATGGATCTCCCCCCGCGCATTCTCAAGCAGTTTGTAAAGCCCATGATCGCCACAGCGGTTATGGCCGTGGCCGCCTATCTTACCTATGAGGCCGTCTTTACGATGCTGGGTTCCACTGCGCTTTCCACCATTGCATCGGTCTGCGTTGCCGGCTGCGTCTACCTGCTGCTGGTCTACGCCATGAAGATCATCACCTGGGAGGATTGCCAGCTGCTGCCGAAATCCCAGCTGATCGCAAAAATTCTGCGGATCACCCCCACCTCCGAGGAAGAATGATCCAGACCATGCGTATCCTGACAAAACCACCAAAATCCGGCGGAAGTTTTGAAAAAAAATCTCTACAAAAAACGCCGTCCGGGCTTGCACAGAAGGGGAAAGTATGATAGATTTTTATAGCAAACTGCGCTATGATTTTGACGATCTTTGTCAGCTGGTAAAGGTACTGCGTGCCCCGGACGGCTGCCCATGGGACAGCGTCCAAACGCATCAGAGCATCCGCCGGAACTTTCTGGAGGAAGCCTATGAGGCCTGCGAGGCCATCGACCAGCAGGATCCGGTCCATCTCCGTGAGGAGCTGGGCGATGTCCTGCTGCATGTGGTGTTTCACGCAAGCATCGAGGCGGACGCCGGACGCTTTACCATAGACGATGTATGCGATACCGTCGTCAAAAAAATGATTTCACGGCACCCGGCACTGTTCGGCGGCGAGGCCGGTCTCGACTGGGATGAAATCAAGCGCCGGGAAAAGGGCCAAACCGCACCTTCCGAGGAGCTTGACGGCGTGGCCCGGAGTTTGCCTGCCCTTTGGCGGGCGGAAAAGCTCCAGAAAAAAGCCGAAAAAGCCCATGTAGGTGCAGCATCTGCCGCTCCGGCGGTATGCGCTGCCGAAGCCATGGCAGCGCTCTCCCAGTCCTCGGATCCCGAACAGGCAGTGGGTGAGCTTCTTTTTGCCGCAGTCAACGCAGCACGGCAATACGGTGTGGACCCGGAAACGGCCCTCCATCGCCGCTGCGAGACATTTATTCAAAGCATCCGCACATCCGATGCGGAACAGGAAAACCAAAGAGCCGATACAGGCATTATTTAAGAAGGAGAATGTAACAATGAACAAAACGGAACTGATTGCACAGGTCGCAGAAAAAACCGGAACCACCCGTAAGGATACCGAGCAGATCATCAGCACCATGCTGGATGTCATCGGCGAGGAGCTCGCTGCCGGCGGCCGGGTTCAGCTGGTTGGCTTTGGCGCTTTCGAGACCAAGCACCGTGAGCCCCGCATTGGCCGGAACCCCCGCACCAAAGAGGCTGTTGAGATCCCCGCTACCACCGTTCCCGTCTTCAAGGCCGGTAAGGCTCTGAAGGAAAAGATCGACAAGTAATTCCTGCGTTCTTCTGCCCCAAAGGACTGCTCCTTTGGGGCAGTTTTTTGTTGATTTGTTCCGGCTTGGGGTCATTGACACGTTTTCAGCACCATGGTATAATTTATATAACAGATTATATATCATCATTGAGAAAAGGGGTGATTTCCACGCAGCAGGACACAGCGATGGTCTCCGCCGCGCCGGACGGACTTACCAGCCGTCTCCGGAAAATGGAATGGCGTGTGACCCGGATCCACAGCGAGGTGCTCCAAAGCTACGGCGTCAATATGTACCAGGCCATGAGCCTGATCTATATTGCGTGGTACAGCCGGACGGAGTCCGTCAATCAGCGCAGCATCGAAAAATATCTCTACCTGTCCAATCCCGGTGTCTCCAAAATCATCAGCTTTCTGGAGAACTCCGGTTATGTGCGGCGGGATCCCGACCCCAAAGATGCCCGCAGCTATTTGCTCTCTGCCACAGAGTCCGGGCAGGAATTTGCCACGGTGCTGAATCAGGCCATTCTGGAATCCGATGACCGGATCATGGCCCCTCTCAGTGCTGCGGAGCGTAAAACCATGATGAACCTTCTGACAAAGATCGGCGAAAGCTGACCTGCGCCATACAGAAAGTGAGGCTTACAGATGAACAGTTTATTGGATCAGAAGCGCACCACCCTTCAGGGCTGTCTGGATCTGATTGCATCCGGTGACCGGATCTGTTTTGCCGGCGGCTGCAACCAGCCGGTGGCCTTTATGCGGCAGTTTCATACCGTAGCGCCCCGGGTAGAGGATGTGGAATGCATCAAATCCCGCTCCGGCGACTATGAATTTGTCACCGCCCCCGGAATGAACGGCCACATCAACACCGGTTCCCCTCTTTACGGCGAAGCATTTATCGAAGGCATGAAGCATGGCAACACCAGCCACATTGTCTGCGACATCTGTGACTATTCCCGCTTTATCAACGAGCATAACCCCTGCAATACCTTCATTGCCGCCGTCAGCCCCATGGACGAAAACGGCTGTTTTCAGGTGGGCCTGAGCCAGATGTGGGAGAAGGAATGCATCGAGACCTGCTCCAAGATTATTCTGGAGGTCAACCCCAACCTTCCCCGGATCTCCGGCGGACTGGATATTCATATCAGCCGGGTCACTGCCTTCCATGAAGCATCCTATCCCCTGCCCAACATTCAGGAAAAGGCCCCCACAGCGGTGGAGGAAACCATTTCCGATTATATCGCCGACCTGGTCAGCGATGGTGACTGTCTGGAGCTGGGCACCGGCACGCTCTCCAATGCCATTGCGGAGCGGCTGAAGGATCACCGGGAGCTGGGCCTTCACACCGAGTGGTTCAACACCGGCGCCGGGGATCTCATCGAAGCGGGGATCATCACCGGTGAACACAAAAATATCGACCACGGCCTTGCTGTGGCTTCTGCGGCATGGGGAGAGCAGCGGCTTTACCAAACCCTCGGCAGTCATCCCAAGGTCGCCATCCGTCCCGCCAGCTATGTCTGTGATCCCAAGGTGATCTCCCAGATGAACAACATGATCGCCATCAACACCCTCATTGAGATGGATCTCACCGGTCAGGTATGCGCCGAATCCATCGGGACCCGGCAGATCTCCGGCTCCAGCGGCAACCTCTGCTTCTCTCTGGGCGCCATTCACTCCAAGGGCGGCAAGAGCATCCTGTGCTTCCCCTCCATGACCCGAAAGGGTGTGTCCAAGATCAAGACCCAGCTGAGCCCCGGCGCCAATGTCACCATTCCCCGGAACTATGTGGACTACATCGTTACGGAATACGGCGTGGCCCGCATGAAGGGCCGCAGCGTGATGGAACGCACACAGCAGCTGATCCAGATCGCCCATCCGGATGTGCGGGACGAGCTTCGGTTCTATGCACAGCAGCAGTTCTATATTTGAGGGAGGGCTTTTGTATGACGGAATTTGAGCGTTTATACAACGAAAAGAAGGGCACGGTGGAAGACTGCCTGAAGGCCATCCACTCCTATTCCCGGGTATGCTTTGCCGGTGACGGCAATCAGCCCAATGTGATCCTCAGCAATCTCCATAAAATTGCACCTTATGTGAAGGAAGTGCACTGCATCAAGGGCCATGCCGGTGATTTTCAGTGCGTTACCGACCCCGCCATGAACGGCCATATCAGCTTTACCACTTTTCTCTATGGCCGTGAGCTGATGGTCGGCCAGACCCAGCGAAATGTCTCCTTTGTTCCGGCAGACATCTGTGACTATGGCATCTTTATGGCAGAATATCGTCCCCGGAACACCTTTGTTGCCTGCGTCAGCCCCATGGATGACCACGGCTATTTTCAGCTGGGCCTCACCAACATGTGGGAGAGCGCCAGCTTCAAGACCTGCGACACTATCATTCTGGAGGTCAACCCCCAGATGCCCCGGGTGCGGGGCGGTCTGCGGATCAACATCCGGGACGTCACCGTGCTCACCGAGGTGGATTATCCCCCGCTGGTGGTGGCAGATGCCGAGACCACGGAAATCGAAGAAAAGATCGGCGAAAATGTAGCCGAGCTGGTCCACGACGGCGACTGCATTCAGCTGGGCATCGGCTCCATGCCCAACGCCGTAGGCCATCATCTGATGGACAAAAAGGATCTGGGCCTGCATACGGAGATGTTTACCTCCATTATGGGCGATATGATCCGCAAGGGTGTGATCACCGGGGCCCGTAAAAACTACAACAAGGGGCTGCACATCGGCTGCTTTGCCGGCGGCGATCTGCCCCTCTATGAGACCCTGTCCACCAATCCGGCCGTCCGCCTGTGCCCCACCTCCGTGGCGGTAGACCCCGGCGAGATCTGCAAGAACGACAACATGGTCTCCATCAACACCATCATCGAAATGGATATCACCGGTCAGGTGTGCTCCGAGTCCATCGGCCCCAAGCAGTTCTCCGGTACCGGCGGTGCCTTCTGCTTCGCCTACGGCGCTCTGCACTCCAAGGGTGGCCGAGGCATTCTGGCCTTTCAGGCCGCCACAAAGAAGGGCGTCTCCAAGATCTCTTCTCAGCTGAAGCCCGGCGCCGTGGTCTCGATTCCACGGAACTATGTGGACTATGTGGTAACGGAATACGGCATTGCCCATCTCCGGGGCCGCAGCGTTAAGGAGCGTGCCCTGCAGCTGATTTCCATTGCCCACCCTGATGTCCGTGACCAGCTCCGCCACTACGCAAAGGAGCAGTTCATGATCGTCTGACCCCATTCGGTCACAACCGATCCTCTGGATTATCCCGCTTCAATCGTTGTTTCCGGAATGTATGGGAGCCGCCCGCTCCGGGCATAGAACCCCTTGACATTCCGCTGAAATATAGTATCATAATAATGTGATACAATTAGGGTGCATTGCACCTGAAAAATCTGAAAGGAATGATACCAATGGCAAAGTCTAAAGTTACAACCGTTGAAGAAGCCATCAAAACGTACTGCTTCGACGGCATGAGCGTACTGCTTCCTGGTTTCGTAAACGTCGGCGTATCCGAAGTTCTCATTGAGGGCCTCATCGCTGCTGGCGTGAAGAATCTGAGCGTCATCTCCAACAACACCTCCGTGCCCCATCGTGGCATCGGCAAGCTGGTTGACGCTGACGTTATCAAGAAGATCACCTGCTCTCACATCGGCAACAACGCTGTCACCGTACAGAAGGTTGTTGACGGCGAGATCGATCTGACCTTCGTTCCTCAGGGCTCCCTGTGCGAGAAGGTTCGTGCCGGCGGCGCCGGCATCGGCGGCATTCTGACCCCCACCGGCCTGTACACCCCCATGATGGACGGCAAGCAGGTTGCTGAGTGGGACGAGGAAGCCGGCAAGTTCAAGTTCCTGGAGGGTGAGATCACCCCCGATGCTTCCAAGAAGCGTTTTATTCTGGAGCTCCCCATCCATGCTGACGTTTGCTTCGTTCATGCTTGGAAGGCTGATAAGATGGGCAATGTGGTTTATCGCCGCACCTCCCGCAACTTCAACGAGGCCTTTGCCACTGCCGCTGACCATGTCATCGTAGAGGCTGAGGAGATCGTTGAGATCGGCGAGCTGGATCCCGATCAGATCATGACTCCCGGTTTTGTTGTGGACGCTGTTGTACAGGGCCGTGCCCTGACTGAGGCTTAAGGAGGTACTTCAAGATGAATGCTATGGAACTCACTGGTAAGGATCTGATCGCTTACAGAACCGCCCGCCTCTTCAAGGACGGCGACGTAGTAAACCTGGGCATCGGTATGCCCACCAAGTGCCTGGACTACCTGCCCGAGGGCGTGGACGTTTGGGTTGACTCCGAGAACGGTGTCGTTGGTCTGACTGGCGCTCCCAAGGAGGGCGAGTATGCAGATCCCAACGTTGTTGACGCTGGCGGTAAGCCTTCCGTTCTGCGCGTTGGCGGCTCCTGCTTTGACAGCTTCCGTTCCTTCGGCTTTATCCGTGGCGGTCACATTGACGCCACCGTTCTGGGCGCTTACGAGGTAGACGCCGAGGGCAACCTGGCAAACTGGATGAACTTGAGAAAGCAATCACACCGGAAACAATCCTGATTTCTGTAATGTTTGCAAACAACGAGATTGGTTCTATCCAGCCGATCAAGGAAATCGGACGTATCGCAAAAGAGCATGGAGTGCTTTTCCACACAGATGCTGTTCAGGCATTCTGTCAGGTTCCGATCAATGTGGATGAATGCAACATTGATATGTTAAGCTCCAGCGGACATAAGATCAATGGACCAAAAGGAATCGGTTTCCTCTACATTCGTAAGGGCGTAAAAATCCGTTCCTTTGTACATGGCGGTGCACAGGAACGTAAACGTCGTGCAGGTACAGAGAATGTGCCGGGAATCGTTGGATACGGTGTAGCAGCAGCACGTGCAAATGCATCCATGAAAGAACGTACTGACAAAGAAATCGCTATCAGAGATCATTTGATCCACAGAATTGAGACAGAGATTCCTTATGTAAAAGTAAACGGTGACCGTATAAAACGTCTTCCAAATAACGTAAATGTCAGCTTCCAGTTTGTTGAGGGCGAATCTCTCCTGCTGATGCTGGATAATTATGGAATCTGTGCATCCAGCGGATCTGCCTGTACATCAGGTTCTCTTGATCCGTCCCATGTACTTCTTGCAATCGGACTTCCGCACGAGATTGCACATGGTTCTCTGCGTATGACACTCAGCGAAGAGACAACAATGGAAGATGTAGATTTCGTAGTGGACAGATTGAAAGAAATTGTAGCGCACTTAAGAAGCATGTCTCCATTATATGAAGATTTCATGAAAAAACAGAATAAATAACAAAACAGAAGATAATTGTTTGTATTTTTGCAGTTACAACAGAAATAATATTAAAAGAAAGTCAGGATAACAGGAGGAAACACAAATGGCTTACAGTGAAAAAGTAATGGATCATTTTCAGCATCCGCGTAATGTAGGAGAAATAGAGAACGCAAGTGGCGTAGGTACAGTGGGAAATGCAAAATGCGGTGATATCATGAGGATTTTTCTTGATATCGATGATGAAACACATATCATCAAAGACTGCAAATTCAAAACATTCGGATGTGGTGCGGCAGTTGCAACCAGCAGCATGGCAACAGAGATGGTAATGGGAAAAACCATCGAAGAAGCTATGGAAGTTACAAATAAGGCAGTTATGGAAGCCCTGGACGGACTTCCGCCTGTAAAAGTACACTGCTCCCTGCTTGCAGAGGAAGCAATCCATGCGGCTCTGTGGGATTATGCACAGAAGCATCATATTGAGATTAAAGGTCTTAAGAAACCAAAGTCTGATATTCACGAAGGTGAAGAAGCAGAGGAAGAAGAATATTGATTATAGCAAAAAATCTGAATCTGTTTGTAATCTGAAATCGTTATTTATAAAGAAGGGGCGGGTGATACTCATCATCTGCCCTGTGCTTTATATTATGGCATTATATGATACCAGGGACAAAAGATATTTTGTGAAGCAGTTCCCGCAATTTTTATTATATGATGCTGCTATAAATATTTTCTGCAGGAGGTAGAAATGACAGGACTTACAAATGAACAGGTGCAGGAGAGGATTGCAGAAGGAAAAGTTAATGTCAACGAGAACCCGAATACCAGAACCTACAAGCAGATCATTTTGGAAAACACGCTCACATTTTTTAACTTTTTAAATATTGCATTGCTTGTTCTGGTGCTTTTTGTGAGATCTTATAAGAACTCCATGTTTATGGGAATCATTCTGATCAATACAGTGATAGGTATTATTCAGGAGATCAGAGCAAAGAAGACGATTGACAAACTTGCAATCCTTACAGAGAGTAAAACAGTAGTTTTGCGTGAGGGGAAGAAATGGAGTATTTCCACAGAGAAACTTGTTCTGGATGATCTGATCTTTCTGAAAACAGGAGATCAGGTTCCGGCTGACGTAAAGGTACTGGAGGGAACTGTAGAAGTAAACGAGTCTCTACTCACCGGTGAGTCGGACAATCTGTCCAAAAGCCAGGGAGACGAACTTTTTTCAGGAAGCTTTGTGACATCAGGGGAAGCTTGCTGTCAGGTAATCCATGTTGGAAAAGATAATTATGCATCGCAGATCACAAGTGAAGCAAAGGAATTTAAACGTCATAATTCGGAACTTCGCAATTCTCTGAATGCGATTCTGAAGGTGATCAGTATCATTATCGTGCCTCTTGGTGCCATGTTGTTTTACAAGCAATATATGATCGTAGGAGATACACTGAAGGATTCTGTGGTAAATATGGTTGCCGCAGTACTTGGAATGATCCCGGAAGGCCTGGTACTTCTGACAAGTGTGGCACTGACATTGGGTTCTATGGTTCTTGCTACAAAGAAGACACTTGTGCAGGAGCTTTACTGTATTGAAACGCTGGCGAGAGTTGACACGCTCTGTCTGGATAAGACCGGTACGATCACAGAAGGTACCATGAAGGTTGAAGATGTGCAGTTGTATGATACAGCACAGACAACTGTTGTACAACATACAGCAAAATTTGATCCGGAAACAGGGGAGCCTGTTCAGAATGTGTCAGCATTAAAACCGGAGGTTACGGTATCAGCAGAGAAGGAAAACGGACAGATACAGGAAACAGTAAATTTAGAAACGGTATCTCAGGAAGAAAGACAGAAGCTTCAGGAAATTGACCACATTATGGGAAATATGATGTCAGTTCTTCATGATCAGAATGCAACAGCAGATGCGCTGAGAAAGCGCTTTCCTTCAAGAAATGACCTGAAACTGATCCATGCCATTCCTTTCTCCTCAGACAGGAAATACAGTGGTGCTGTTTTTGAAGGAAGAGGAACTTATCTGATGGGAGCTGCACAGTTCCTTTTTCCGGAAGGAAATGAAGAACTTCTGGAACATTGCAGCAGTTACGCACAGGAGGGATACCGTATCCTTGTTCTGGCTCACAGTGAACAGGAGACAAAAGGAACGGAACGCCCGACAGGACTTGAACCGTTGGGACTGTTTCTCATCACTGACGTGATACGTGAGGAAGCACCGGATACTCTGGCTTTTTTTGACAGCCAGGGAGTTGACCTTAAAGTTATCTCAGGAGATGATCCTGTGACTGTCTCTGCGATTGCAAAGAAAGCAGGACTGAAAAATGCCAATCATTATATCGATGCAACAACAATCAAAACTCCGGAAGAAATGCAGCGTGCAGTTGCAGAGTGCAGTGTATTCGGGCGTGTAACACCACAGCAGAAGAAACAGATGGTACAGGCTCTTCAGTCACAGAAGCATACAGTTGCGATGACCGGTGATGGTGTAAATGACGTACTTGCACTCAAGGAAGCAGACTGCAGTATTGCCATGGCAGCAGGAAGCGATGCAGCTAAAAATATTGCAAATGTCGTTCTTCTTGATTCTAATTTCGGGGCAATGCCTCATATTGTAAATCAGGGCCGTCGTGTTGTAAACAATATCAGAAGTGCGGCATCCATGTTTCTGATAAAAACAATTTTTTCTGTTTTACTGTCATTGATCACAATTTTCTTTGGAGATGCATATCCCTTTGAACCAATCCAGATGTCACTGATCAGTGCCTGCGCAGTGGGAATTCCTACATTTCTTCTGACACAGGAAAATAATTACAATAAGATTGACCATACATTCCTGAGGCACGTATTTATGAATGCATTTCCTGCGGCAGTAACCATTACAGGATGTGTATTTACAATCATGCTGGTCTGTCAGGATGTATACCATTCCAACGTCATGCTTAATACAGCCTGTGTTCTGGTTACGGGGTGGAACTATATGTCTGCACTGCGTACAGTTTATTCGCCGCTGAACACATACAGAAAAGTGATCATTTATGGAATGCAGTTTGCATTTTTTATAAGTGCGGTTGTATTGCAGGATTTGCTGACACTGGGTTCTCTGGAATTTGGAATGATCATTCTGGTATTTGTACTGATGACATTCTCTCCAATCCTGATCGAAACTATTACAGAATGGATTAGGAGGATTTATGAGAAGTCACTGGACAGAGAAGATGAAAATAAAGGATTTTTTGCAAGATTTTTGGAAAGAGTCCAGAAGTAAAAAACGAGGACAATCTGTAAAATATGCAGATTGTCCTCGTTTGCATTATGCGGTCTGCGTTATGCAGATTAATGGTTTATTTCTTTTTGCACAGCCAGAAGCATCCAAATGCAGGAATCATAACACCTTTAGCTTCCATCTCATGTCCTGAGATAAGATCAGTGTATATGCCGTCATCTTCGTTGATCCATGCAACCTTATCCTGATCGCTGAAGTTATAGATTCCGATGAATTTCTCCTCTGCATTTTCGCGTACGATTGCAAGGATAGAAGAATCCCAGGTATCGATTGTACGAAGATCAGCTGTTGTGTCAAAAACGCTGTGTGAACTTCTGATATGTTCCAGATGATCCAGTGCGTGGAAAAGTTTTCCCTGTACTGTATCTGCGATATTTCTGTTTGGAGCAAGTGACCAGTTGAATTCTCCTCTGTGAAGATAGCGGGAATCAACTGCCTTATCAGGATCATCTTTATAAGAATAGTCGTTTACCTGACCAATCTCATCTCCGCTGTAGATTACAGGGATACCTGACTGGGAAAGCATAAATGCATGAAGTGTGATGTCATAGCGCACACTTCTGTCAACACCAGCTACATTTCCTTCAAAACCATATTTCTCAATGCCACACAGAGATGCGGTAGTACCGCAAAGTCTTGCATCACCCAGACGCGGGTCATCATTGTAAAGTTCACCGCGGCCAAATGTATCCGGATATTTGCCTGTAAAGAAATCATTCAGGAATTTCTTATGAGAAACCTCATCGATTGAGAAATTCTTCAGGAAATCATAATCCAGTCCCCAGCCAATATCATCGTGGCAACGCAGATAATTCTGGAAGATGTACTCTTTTGGAAGAGATCCCAGAATATCCAGCTGTCTGCGGAGCAGAGATACATCTTTGGTTGCAACTGTGTGCCAGGTGCTTGCCATAGTAGTAACGTTATACAGGATATGGCATTCCGGCTTTTCAAGTGTACCGAAATATGGAACAACTTTTTCAGGAGCCATGACAACCTCTCCGAGAAGAAGGACTCCCGGGCACACGATCTCGCAGATCATACGCATCATACGTACGATTGTGTGAACCTGTGGCAGGTTGCGGCAGTTTGTTCCAAGCTGCTTCCAGATATAAGGAACTGCATCGAGACGTACGATGTCAACACCCTGGTTTGCCAGATATAACATATTGTAGACCATTTCGTTAAACACAACAGGATTTCTGTAGTTTAAATCCCACTGGTATGGATAGAAAGTAGTCATGACATGTTTGTGAAGGTCATCCAGCCATGTAAAGTTGCCCGGTGCGGTAGTTGGGAATACCTGTGGACAGGTCTTCTCATAGAGAGCAGGAACATCGTAGGTATCAAAGAAGAAATAACGGTCCTGGTATTCTTTTTCACCTGCGCGAGCCCGTTTTGCCCACTCATGCTCTTCGGAAGTATGGTTCATAACGAAATCAAGGCAGATGTTGATGCCGCGTTCATGGCATTTGGAGGTAAGCTCTGAAAAGTCCTCCATAGTACCAAGCTCAGGCTGCACTGTGCGGAAGTCAGCTACTGCGTAACCACCGTCACTTTTTCCTTTCGGAGATGCGAGCAGGGGCATCAGATGAAGATAATTGACATTGCATTCTTCCACATAATCCAGATGTTCCTCCAGACCTTTTAAAGTATGTGCAAAATTGTTTACATACATCATCATGCCTACAAGATCATTGCGTTTATACCAGTCCGGATCAGCCTCACGCTTTTTATCAGATGCCTTTAATGCTGAATTTCTGCTGTTATAGAAAGCTTCCATATTAGAAGTAAGATCATGCAGATAGGTCATGACATCATCACGATCCTGATATAATTCGCAATATAACCATTTCAGCTCATCATAATGTTTCTGAAAACGTTCATTATATAAAGTAAGATCAACAGGAACGTCCAGTTTAACAGGTTCCACTTTGGAAGTCTCGACCTTAACAGGTTCCACTTTGGAAGTCTCGACCTTAACAGGTTCCACTTTGGAAGTCT
>ERZ773103.1291-NODE-1291-length-26913-cov-3.473676_pt1 | contig 26913 bp, 19 predicted proteins | sample MGYA00511118_ERZ773103 | MGnify/ENA primary metagenome ERZ773103 (study PRJEB29015, sample SAMEA2737821) | human gut metagenome | biome: human gut; feature: human-associated habitat; material: faeces | place: China | collected 2012 ... | reverse complement strand
AATTAATTACAGAAGTAATATTAGTAATAAATTGTGTATAGATACTAGGATCGCTGCCGGAATCTTTAACGTATCGGTACAATAAATCATCAAAAAACTGGACACCAATACAAATATTGCGGTCGAAATCGCCCGGCTGTTCCAGATCATCAAGCCGCCGAATCCGACTTTATCATCGCGATTCTTCTTTGTTTTCTTTGCTTCTTCCATTTTCCTTTTTCTCCTTTCAATTACCTGCCTTTTTAAGATGGACTAAGTATAACGCGGTTTCCATTTGCTTAATGTATCAAATTTGGCGAATCCTTATCTTTTTTCGCCTCACTCTGTTCACATATACAATTATTGTATAGAAACGCTGATTTTTATCCCTTTATTCTTTTACCGTTGTCCTTGTTCCTCTGTTTCTCAAACATAAAAGAAAAGACTACTCCGAAAGCCTCTGACCGTTCGGTCTTTCCGCTCTTGAAATAGTCTTTCCCTCAGATATTTTTTCATCTTTCCGCTGCCCTCACGGCATTTCCAGATAATCGGCCAAGATCTCCCGATCCGCTTCTTCGCAGGTGATCCTGCTGTGATCCCAGACGTCTTTTTGTTCCACCAATACGACAAATAAATACTGGGAAAGCACCGATTTCAGATTCAGCTTATCTTCTTCCACCGTCTCCATATATACGTCATATTTACATTTTTGAACCTGATTTAAAAAATCCACCAGATTTACATCGTTCTTCAATCTCATTACACATTTTCCTCCTTTCCTACTTTTTCACGATAAGCTGCGGGCGTCATGCCGACGATCTCATGAAATACTTTGCTGAAATAATTCCTCGTACCGAACTGCAGGGAATCGCTGATCTCCTGAATACTCTTTTTCGTCGTCAAAAGGGCGATCTTCGCATATTCGATCCGCGCCTGTTTGATATAATCTGTTACTTTGATCCCCATTTCTTTGTAAAATTTCTTCGTAAAATAATACGTTGTATATCCCATTTCTTTTGCGATCTCTTCCACGGTCAGCGGACGAAGCACATTGGTCCTGATATAATCACAACATTCCTGCGTCGTCTTGGAGATCATCGGATTTTCCTTGCTCTCCCGCACCTTATGTACAAAATCATCCAGCATCATATTCTTCAGACTTTTCAGCTTCGTGACCGTCTCGCATCGCTCTGTCTCCGAAATATAACGCATCTCCATCTCTTTTGCGGTCTTTACCGCCAGACCGCCCTCGATCGCCGCACGGCTGCACAGCGCCGTAAAGATCAACACGGAATTTTTCCCGTCCCGCAGGACGTCCCCGGTATTGGACGGCATCTCCAGCTGATAATTAGATCCTTGTTCCATGATCTGTCTGTAATCCAGATTTCCGTCTTTCACCGCCTGCAAGATCAGTTTTTCATCCTGCACACCCCGCTCAAGACTCTGATACTGTACCGAATCTTCCGACTCTTCCCCCATCGTCAAAAGCCTTGTCGCCTCATTCTGGAAAATAAAATCCGACGTCTGGATCCGCTGTGAGGTCAGCGTATAATGCAGGATTTTTGCATACTGGTTCACCGCAGACATCGAGATCACAGGCACTTCCGCAAGCGTCCGCATCATCTCTCTGCGCATATGAACCGAATACGACGAACTCCGCAGAGACTCCTCGATATGTTTGACCGACGTATGACTCAAAAACAACGGTCCGATCACTATCAGCAATCTTCCCTTTTGTGTTTGTTCTGTTTGTACCGTCTCTCCTTCATTTTCCACATAAGCATTCTCCGCAAGCCAGACCATACCGAGCGGATCGCTCAATATCACCGGACGATCCCATTCTTCTTTCGACTCATATAAAAAATCCAGACATTTTCCCAGTTTCAAAAACGATAAAAACTCTTTTTCATGCACACAGGTAGAAAAAAACATCTCTCCTTGTCCCAGAAAAAGCCATGTCGCCAGATTCGCGGACGCTTTCACCTGCGCCGCCAGGATCCGCACCCTCACGCCCACCGGATACTCTTCCAGATCGTCCATTCCCTCCTGATATCCCATAATTCCACTGCCTTTCCACTATCTTTTACGGGCAAGAACTGCGATTCCCTCTTTTCCCGGAAGCGGAACCTGTACTTCCCCGTTCACCTGTTCCAATACTTTCGTACGTGTCATTTCCCACACGTCGATCACTTCCACATCATACCGGTTTTCTTTCGGCAATGCAAACGTCCCGCTGCTCTTTCTGTGTCTTCCGTAATATTTCATATAAACGTCGTCTCCGCAGTTTCCTGCCATCTCCCGTCCCGCGTTTGCCATGCCTCTCGCTTCCTCCCACGGCAGTTTCAGCATCAGTTTCACAAACGGTTCCTGACGCGCTTCTTCCGGGATCGCCTTTTTCATCTGCTCAAACGATTCTTCCGTGATGTCTCTTCCGCTGAATGTCAGCGGTCCCGGAAGCGATTCCAGAATTTCTCTTAAAAATCCGATCCGCGCCGGGCTCTCCCCGACCAGTTTTCCGCCTTTACTCCACCAAAGCACTTCTTCCTCGTTCAAATAGGTCTCACCGTGGGTACAATATCCGCCCTGCATGCATACAGTCCAGAAACGGTGTACCAGCTCAAATCCGGAGATATTTCCCCAATCCCACGGAATATTTCCCTCGTAACAGCACTCGTCCACCATCAATGGTTTTTGAAACTTCCGGATCTGTCCGCTTAAAAAATCCAGTTCCGATGTCTGATGACAAATATGTGTTGTGTTCGGATTTGAGAAATCCCACGGGCACACGATCTGATGATTACTCAGAAGATGTCCCCATCCGTCATGGTCATGTAAGAACTGCGCGCAGCACTCCCAATCTTCCATCTCGTAATCCATCAGATCATATTCGTTCGCCAGACTCCACCATACATTCGGAAATGCACCAAGTCTTCTTGTCACATAGTCCAGATAAACAAGCGCTTCTTCTCTGGACAATTTGGAAAATCCCCAGTTGTCATAAGGGTGGAATAAGACCAGATCACACTGGATCCCCATTTCATCCAACTTTCGGATATGGGATTCCAAGCGATCCCAAAACGCCATACACGGCTTATGAACATCCCATTTTCCCTCTGTTTTTTCAAATGCATAATAAGGGGGTTCATTGTGATTATAGTCGTAATGTTTCGGGAACACACACATCCGGATCTTATTAAACGGTGCTTCTGCCAATGTTTCAAATGTCTCTGCCACCCGTTCATCCTCCTGATGGGAAAACGCATATACCGTTGTTCCAAACGGATAAAACCACGTTCCGTCCGCATAGCGGAAATGTGTTTCATACGGGCGCACCATACCATGCCGATTTTTTTCCGTCGGTTTACACTCAATACACGCCTCCTCCGAGACCGCTCCGGCAACTCCCTCGATCTGATAGGTGTAGCTTCCGGCTTCTTCCGGATAAAATCTCACAATATAAGTGTCCTCTCCGGCATAAAAACCACGCACGATCTGCTCTGTTCCGTTATGGAAAAACCTGCCCTTTACATCCACTTCCACTTGAGAACCTTTTGGCTCTTCTCCTTGGATCTTCACTTCAAATATTTCATACTGCCGCATTTTCACGTCGCTCCTTTTCCTCTTTATGTGAACTATTATAACAGCGGAACTATATTTGCGTTATACGGAAAATCGTCTTTTTGTGTTCAATTTAGCGTCAGTGTACAAGGGGAAATACGTCTCAAGCCGCAAGTATTTCTCCTTTGTATAGCGACGCTGTTCTGTTTTCACACATTTGATACCCGGATTTTAGTAAGCGATTTTAAAATATTCCAAATAAGCTTTGTATTTATCCTGTGCAGTCAGACAAGTATCTGTAAGATAGCCTTTTTCACGCTCCCATTCTTTCAATCCGCGATAATAGAACATTTTCAGATCATCCTCGATAATAAATGGGACGATATTATATTTCAAACACTCTTTGAACATGATCAATCTCCCCACTCTCCCATTCCCATCTTGAAACGGATGAATCCGCTCAAATTTCACATGGAAATCCAAAATATCTTCAAAATTCTTTTTCTCTTTTCCCTTATATTCTTCCAACAGAATTTTCATTTTCTCAGCGACTTCTTCCGGAAGTGCGGTAGTCATCCCGCCTACTTCATTCGGCATTTTTTTATAATCTCCGACAGCAAACCAGTCTTTTCTGGAATCACTGGTTCCACTCTTCAATGTCAAATGAAGTTCCTTGATCAATTTTTCAGTCAACGCTGTTTTTGCATAGTCTATCACCATATCAATACACCGGAAATGATTCGCCGTTTCGATCACATCATCCACATTCAGCACTTCATTTTCTACACCGATCGTGTTTGTTTCAAAAATATATCTGGTCTGATCGTGCGTCAAACGACTGCCCTCAATATGATTGGAGTTGTATGTCAGATCAATCTGTGTTTTATGATAAATTCCTCCGGGATACTTACTTGCTTTCTCTTCTTGAAGAATCTCCAGCAACGTAACCGGCTGTACTTTCTTTTTATTAGAACGCTCCGGCTTTTCTGCATTTTCGGGAATATTCCAGGTTTTCCCTGTAAGGAATGCACCGTTCACGCGCCCTTGCGCACAGTAATTTCTCACACTCCGTTCTGACATGTTCCATTTTTTTGCCGTCTCGATCACTGAACAATACCGCATCTGTGTTCCTCCATTCTATGACAAGTCTGTGTTTACGCCTTTATATGATATAGTATACCGCTTTATCGGCAATATATCAACTTTTTATCAACTCATTCCAGATTTGTTTTTGCCGAAACTGGCAGTTTTTATAAATGCAGTATCTTCCAATAATCGTCAAAATAAGAAAGAGGCACCGTCCCACACATGCAGGACAATGCCAATTCCTCGAAATTTCATTCTTTTCAACTTTCTTTTGCAAATCCAAATCTTAAAAACTCAACCGTACCTTTTCCCTTAAAAATAAAGTACAACGCATGAGTTCCCTCCGCATCGATCACTGTTTCGTTTTCGATCCACTTTTTTGACGGACGGATCATGATCTCTCCCAACATTTCTCCCGGTCGATTACATACAAGGAATTTTCCGCTGCCTGTACCGCTCGTCATTACAAATATTTTCGTTTTCCCCTCAAAACAAAAATATTTATATCCGATCAATGTATGATCCTGAATCTGTGTAATAAACCGTTCCTCTTTTTTATGTGTAATATGTGGTTTCTTCTGCCTGCACACCCCGTTTCCTATATGCGGCATTTTTCCATCGGTCAGGTTGCATGCAATAACTGCCGGATAATCACCGTCTGCCGCAAGCGCCCCCTGATTTAAACCACAAGAAGTCATTTTCACCTGTGGGATGAAACCATTTTCACATATCTTAATTCTTTCTGCGCATCCTTGTCTGGAATTGCTGCTCATATGCGTATGCCTATGGTAAAAAATATACCATTCTCCATGAATGCACTCAATACTTCCATGATTATTTCCGGTTACAGCAACTCTGTCTTTCCCTTTTCGCCCTTTGATTCCGATATCTCCATTTGATATAATCACACCGCCATACCGGAACTCACGATCCGGATATTTACTTGTCGCGTAACAAAGTTCATGATTTGCTGACGAGGAATAAATAAAATAATACGTATCTCCGATTTTCCTTATCGAACTTGCTTCAAAAAACGCATGATTTTCAAAACCACTGCCGGAAGCGTCCATTTCACAAGGAATCATTCGCTTTGGAAAGGATTTCACAGTCAACATATCCTGCTCTAATTCCACCACATTTCCGCCCATAATTCCCGGATTTGTTGAATAGATTTCCTCTTCCGTCTTTTTCGGAAACATACGCCGCATTACTTTTCGATATATTTTTTGAATCACACGATTTTTCGTCGGTCTCATAGGTAATGCCCATCCATAATACAGATAGATCCGCCCATCATCATTGAGCAGTCCCGGATCAAATGGAATATAATCCAACATCAGTTTTCCATCCGGATAACGCACATCTCCATAATATTCATATTTTCCCGCAGGTGTATCACATACCGCTACGGAAATCGGTCCGTCAAATCCGCCTTTTCCGGCATATGCAGAAAGAGCATAGTATAAATAATATCGACCGTCTGTTCCTTGGACAACATCCGGCGCATAAAGATATTTTCTTTTCCCTGCATCTTTTACAATTTCATGACAATGCGGATCTTGTGACGCCCGATAAATCGTCCCCTCGCACTTCCAATCTGTTAAGTCCTCTACATCCGCCGAATATACCACATAATCCAACTCACAAAAGGTCTCGCCGCCCTCACGGTCATGTGATCCGTAAATATAAACTCTATCGCCAAACACATGTGGTTCTCCATCCGGAATGTATTCATTCAAAGGTAAATATGGATTGTAAACCTGTTTCATACGTTTTTCACTTTCACCCTTTTCGATTATTTTTCAGTTCGATCGATTATATTTCAGCCATGTATCTGCCAAAACCGGCCAGACCGCAACCTCTTCAGACGGCTTTCCGATCCTCTTTTTCTCTTCTGAGCATTCTTCTTTTTTACGCATTCCAAATTCTTTTTTTATCCGCGCCACTGCTTCTTCCGGAAGCGGAAGCACTCCCTCTTCCGCAGCTTTCACCTGACATTTGATCTGCTCGACCGTGTACTGTCCGCCAAAATTTCCATTCGCCCAGTCTTCATTCGCCAAAGACAATCCGTGCTTTCCTTTTGAAAAAACATGATGCGCATACGGCACGCCGTTTTCCTTACATGCTTCCGCAAACAGATAACTGTTTTCCACCGGAACGGTCTCATCTGTCGCCGTCTGCCATAAAAAGCAAGGCGGCGTATCCGGCGTCACATGTTTTTCCAGCGACATATAAGACAATTGTTCTTCCGACGCGTCTTTCCCGAACAGCGATTCAAAAGAACCGCGATGCGCCTTTTCTCCGGAAGTGATCACCGGATAACTCAAGATCGCCGCATCCGGTCTGTTGGAAATATCGGAATACTTCGGATTTTCGTCTTTCACATCTTCATAGTGCACGCAGACACTTCCGCATAAATGTCCTCCCGCTGAAAAGCCACAGATCGTCAGTTCATTTTCTTTTACATGAAATGCCCCGGCGTTCGCCCGGATATAGCGGATCGCCCGGGATAAATCTTTCATCGGCTGATCCAGAAGCGGCGCGATACCGAACAAATTGGTTGTGTAGGTACAGACAAATGTATTATACCCCTTTTTATAGAACTCCAGCGCCACGATCTCTCCCTCCGTCGGAGATACCACACAGTATCCCCCACCCGGGACAACTAAAATACATGGTCTTTTTTCCGTATCTTCATGAAGATAACCGACAAGATTGGGGATGAATCCAAACGCCACCGGGTAATCATACTCCCCTGTCTCCCAAAGATCATATCGTTCTGAAATCATTGTTTTCCTCCTTAATATTTTCTCTTCTAAGAAATACTTTCTGCAAATTTAACTGCATTCGATAAAGTTTTCTTTGCTTCCGGCATCATTGGCAATGTCGCATATGCATGACATAGCCCTTTTCCAACTTCAAGTTCTGTATATATCTTTTCTGCTTTCAATTTTTCATATAACGTAACTGCATCATCATATAACACTTCCAAATCGGATACCGCGAGAAATATCGGAGGCATTCCTTTATAATTTCCATAATAAGGAGATATATATGAATTAAGCAATAGTTCTCTTGACGGTTTTCCTGTTCCAAAAAGAGCTCTATTTTGCCGCTCACAAAATAACGTATTTTTCAACATATAATCCGTTTTTTCATTTCCATGATGGCTTGGAAGATCATCTGCCTGATTTGTAATCGGAGAAAATGCACACACTGCCTTGGGCAGTATTTTCCCCTCATCCCGCACACGCAATGTCACAGATAACGCCAACCATCCTCCAGCACTTCCTCCGACAAGAACAACATTACGCATATCATATCCCATGCTCAAAATGCTGTTATATACTTTCATACAATCATTTAATTGTGCAGGCCATTTATATTCCGGAGATAATCGGTAATTAGTTGAAATAATAGTATATCCAAATGTTTTCGCCAGATAATATGTACACTCCCGACTTTCTTTTGCGGAACCGGTAGTACAGCCGCCTCCATGTATAAACCATATTATTTTATCTTGTCTCGCATTTACCGGAATGATAATTTCTCCGCTAATCCCGTCAAATAAAGTTTCTTGAAGTGTAATTCCGGTTGGACATTTCGGTACTTTCCGCGCCGCATTCTTCGCACGTTCTTTTGGATAATTATGCTCTACATTAACATCCTCCGCCGGCATCTTTTGAAATATCAAATTTAACATTTTGGCTTGTATACTTAACATGAATCTCCCTCCAGCAGCATATGATTTTTCCTCAAATAACCTCTTGGATTTATTTCTCCGCGCCTGCTGCTTGTCTGTCTACTTCATTCAGCGCTTTCACAACCGCCTCGTACAACGGTCTTGCTTCCGGTGCAGCTCCGATCAATTCCACAAGCGTCATCTGATGTGCCATGGCAAGCATCGGATTATCCGCCATGCCCGGAACCATCCGGTTGAACATCTCAACTGCCAGCGGCTGTGCCAGAATTTCTCCCATCGTGCTGTCCATGCTGAACCGCTCATATGTCAGATTTGTTGTCGTCTCATATTCGTATTCATATACTCCGGATCCGACGGTGAGCACCTCTTCTTTTTCCGGCAAATGGATCTCTGCCGTTGTATTGACCGGTACTTTTACATAGCCGCAGATTTTTCCGTCCTTGCAGCTCCATTTGCTCTCAATCTGACCATAAATCGATTCAAACGTCACACCTGCTTCTTCGATCCCTTTCACAAACATCGGCTGCACTTTGAATTTTTTATAGCCCGGTTTCAATTGGCTCACTCCCGCCACTTTGCGATACATCCAGTCGCCGATCGAACCATAAGCGTAATGATTCAGCGAATTCATTCCCGATACGTCAAAACTTCCGTCCGGCATGATCGAATTCCACCGCTCCCAGATCGTCGTCGCTCCCATGTTCACGGCATAAAGCCATGACGGATAATCCTCTTTCATAAAGACCGTCGCCGCCAGCTCATGCTCGCCGTTTTCGGATAGTGTATGACACAGATACGGAGTTCCGACAAATCCGGTCGCAAGATGGTTTTTGTGATTTTCAATATTTGTTTTTAATATCTGCAAGATACGTTCTCTGTCTTTTTCTCTTGCCAGATTGAAATACAGGGATAAGATCGCGCCCGTCTGTGTCTCGCTGACGATCCGTCCGGTACTCGTATAATATTCCTGACGGAATGCTTCCAATGTCGTATCATATAGTTTCTGATATTTTTCCGCTTCTTCCGCAAATCCGAGCACTTCCGCTGTCTGTCTTACCAGATCTGTCACATACAGATAATAAGCGTTTGCGATCATATATTTATCGGTCGCTCCGGTCCGGTCTGCGCTTTCTTCCTTATCCAGTGCCAGCCAGTCGCCATACTGGAATCCCGTCTGCCAGAGTCCGTTTGCACAACACTGGCTTTTAATGTAATCTACCCATTCATGCATACATTTCCAGTTTTCTTCCAAAATGCCTTTGTCTCCGTACATCTGATACACGACCCACGGTACGATGACCGCCACATCGCTCCATGCGGAAGAACTATACTGTCCCAGAATATCCGGAACAACATGCGGCACACCTTTTTCAAGAGAAGATTCCGCCGCAACATCCCGCATCCATTTCCGGAAGAACAACGCGGTATTCCGGTTAAAGGACGCCGTCCACGAAAAGATCTGTGCATCCCCTGTCCAGCCGAGACGTTCGTCCCGCTGCGGACAGTCCGTCGGAATATCAAGGAAATTACTTCTCTGTCCCCATGCGATATTACTTTGTAATTGATTGACCTTTGGATTGGAACACTGAAAATCCCCCGACTTTTCCATATCCGAATGCATTACGCAGGCGGTAAACTGATCGAGGCGCATATCGTCCATTCCCTCTACACTAATATAGCGGAAGCCGTGGAACGTAAAATGCGGCAGAAACACCTGTTCCTCTCCATTACAAATATATGTATCCTCGGATTTTGCCTGCCGAAGTGTATCCGGATAAAAATTCCCGTCCTTGTCCAGAACTTCGGCATGATGGATCACGATCTTCTGCCCTTTTCGCCCATGTACTTTCAGTTCTACAAGACCGGTCAGATTCTGTCCGAAGTCGACCAGTTTTTCTCCTTTTGGCGTCACGATCAACTTCTTTGCCAGAACCCGTTCTGTAATACGGACCGATTCATTTTCCTGGGCTGTCAGAGTGCTTTTGTCAAATTCCATCACCGAAACCGATCCTGTTCTGATACCACTCTGTTCACGATCCTGTGCTTCGCTGATCGTCGTATCGATCGTTTCTCCCATATAAATCTCGCTGTAACGAACCGCTCCCGTCCGAGCGTTCCAGCTCTCATCCGTACAGATCGCTTCCCGGCTTCCGTCTTCATATTCCAGATGGATCTCCGCAAATGCGCCGACTCTGTCACCATAGATGTTCGGCGTCAGCATAAACCCGAAAATGCCTTTATACCAGCCGTTTCCGACCATGATCTCTATCTCATTTTCCTCCCGGATCATTTCCGTGATATCGTAGATCTGATACTGCAGCCGGTGATGATAACTTGTCCATCCCGGCGTCATCCGATCTGCTCCGATGCGTTCTCCGTTCAGATACGCTTCATAGACGCCTCTGGACGTGGCATAAATTCTGGCTTTCTTTACCTTTCCTTTTGCTGTAAATGTCCTGGAAAAAATCGGACATGCTGTCTCATCCTCCGGAAAGTCATGTGTGATCATTTTTGCCTGAAATGTCTCCGGTTCCAAAATTCCTGTCTCAAACGACATTTCACCTGCCGCTGTATTGCCATGATTGTCGGTTGCTGCCACAGATACTTGATAAAGAGTCTCGTCCCGCAGTTCTTCTCCTGCATACGGAATCAGAACAGACTCCTCACTCTCCGCTTTCGTTTCCCATACGATCTTTTCATCCGCAGTTACTACAATATGATACGACTGCTGTATCGTGTCTCTTTCCCCGGATTCCAATTTCCACGAAAAACGCGGATGCTTCTCTGTGATCCCGATCGGATTCACTCTGTATTCTGTTCGCAGATCATAAAGTTTCATATCGTCGTTTCCTCCTTAATTTCATAGATTGATATTCTTCTGATATTATTGCTATTTTACTTTTAACGTCTTCATTTTTATTGCAGATTTGTTCGATTTCTTATATAATTTAACGGTAACATTAAATATACCATTGCTTCGTGCAGCTTTTCATTGATTCCATGGGGTGAAGAAATATGATTCCATTACAAGATATAAAAGATTTTTGCCAGTTAAACTATCTGGATTCCGGTATTCCTGTGTACATTTACCGGAACAATACCTTATTGCAGGCATTTCCCGAGCAGTCCGCCTGCACCTATCCGCCGAAACATTACATCGAAGAATTTACAGAGATGACCGACAATATCGCGCATCTCTCAACTCCATACGGCGCTTATTTTGTTGCCGTAAAACCGAACGATGATCCGGATCTACGCATCGTTTTGGGACCCGCAAACTATATTCCGTTTACCGACGCTGATTTTCATACGATGTATACAGACTATGTCGTTGTACAGGAAAAACGCGCAGAATTTAAAACCTTTTTCCAGCGCATCCCGCCGATCGCCTTAAACGGACTGCTATCAAAAACGGCAGTCCTGAACTATTTTCTGAACCATGAGATGCGTACGCATTTCGTCCCGCCGGATTCCCAAAATACTTCCGTCTCCACGGAACAGACCGAAAAACATATCGAATCTTTCTATCAACAGAAAGAAGATTTCAAACATAACAACTCGTTTGAGATCGAATCGATGATCCTGCATCTTGTTGAATCCGGGGATATAGACGGTCTGAAAAATCTGAAACTGCAATCCTCCGTGATCCATTCCGGAATCATCGCGCCGAACCAGCTCCGGCAGACAAAAAATATACATATTATCATGACCGCACTTGCAACACGATCTGCCATATCCAGCGGTGTGGACGCAGACGAAGCGTTCCAGATGTCCGATTTGTACATTCAAACAGCCGAAAACTTAAACGATCCTTCGGCTGTCCAGAATCTGAATTTCCAGATGCTTCTGGTCTTTACAGAAAAAGTAAAAGACAAACTGATCCCAAAAACTTCCGACGAAGCGCTTCAGCGGGCAATCCAATATGTTCTTCAGAACATCAACTGCCCGATCACTGCCGCCGAGGTCGCGGATCATGTCGGTTTCAGCCGTTCTTATTTTTCGACCTATTTCAAAGAACAGCTTGGCTTCACACTCAGCGCATTTATCCTGCGCTGTAAACTGGAAGAGGGAAAACATCTGCTGCAGTTCACCGACAAACCGCTCAGCGTGATCAGTAATTACCTCTGTTTCTCCAGCCAGAGTCATTTTCAGACGGCGTTTAAAAAGCAGTATAAGGTCACGCCGCTCCAATTCCGCAAACAGCCGGAACTTTACGGACGGGGTCTGCTGGGAAACGAACGGTAATCTTCCAAACCGTGATTTTCCGAAACCTTGAGCATTTTGAAAAAAGCCGATGTGTTGCCATGACTGATAACACATCGGCTTTTTCGTTTGTAAATAACTGTTTTACTGCTCTTCCGTTTTCTTCTTCGCTCTTCTTTCCTGCAGATCCGCCATGATTTCCGGATATTTCTTCTCAAGATCATACATCTTCAAAAGAATAATCAGTCCGATAAACAGTGCCAGCGGAATGTAGATGGAGAATGCAAAAATTGCCGTATCAACCGCTTTTGGCTGTACTTCCAGCATTGCATTATATCCTGCCGCTCCCAAAAGCCATCCGATCAGAGAACCGCCGATACCGCCGGAAATCTTACCGCCAAAGGAACTTGCGCTGTTTGTCATACCTACAAGACGTTTTCCGAATTTCCATTCGTTATACTCGACACAGTTGTTTACCATAGCGCCAAACAGACACATCATCGGAATCGTTGCAAATGTTGTACAAGCGCCTCCTAAAATACAGCTTACAATACTGTACGGCGTAAAGGCTCTGACAACGCACGCTGCGGCTCCGAGTACCGCACAGCCCACTGTTGTTTTCGTCATTCCGAACTTGCCTGCTAACGGCCCTACTAAAATGAATCCGAGGAATGTCGGGATCAATCCGACTGCTCCGAGCAGCGCCACAAGGTTGTCGTTTCCCAGAATATATTCTGCATAATAAGTACCGCCTGATCCTGCCAACGCATAAGACACACTCATCAGCATATTGGCAACCAGCATCAGTACCCAATATTTGTTTTTAAATAAAAGTTTTAATCCCTCTGCAAAAGAAACATCGTCTTCTTTTTCTGCTTCTGCTTTTTCACCACCGGTTTCTGCCGCCTGCACTGTGACATTTTCTTTTGTAACCTTATATAATACAAGCAGAGATACGAATGAAATAACTGCCAGGATCACAGCCAGCTTGATCCATGCCGCCTGATCTCCGCCCAGCATATTTGTCACCGGAACGAGCAGGATCGCGATAAACATTCCGGCAATGTAACCGAATGCCGAACGGAACGTTCCCATCTTGCCGCGTTCTTCCGAACTTGCGGTACGCACTGCCATCAGCGCTCCGTAAGGAATTGCAATTGCTGTGTAAACGACTGCCGAAAGCAGAATATTTGTTATAAGTACATATCCCATCTGAAATCCGGATCCGGCATTTTTCGGAACCGTGAACAGCATCACGATCATGACCAGAGTCGGAATCGCCATTCTCAAAAACCACGGACGGCATTTTCCTTTCGGCGAATGTCCCGCATCCATGATTTTACCCATGATCAAATCCGTCACCGCATCAAACAACTTTGCAATTAACAGCATCGTTCCGATCATTCCTGCTGCCAGTCCTACCTTTTCCGTGTAGAAATAGGTCAGCTGTCCGACAAGTCCGCTCATAATGTTCAGCGGGATCTGTCCGAGTCCGTCGCCGAAATAATCGATCTTGCGCATACTTTTCTGTACGCCCATCCGGTCAACACCGAGTTCTTTTTTCTTTCCCATGTTACATTTCCTCTCTTCCTCTTTTTATTGGTTCACTGCGGCGAGAATCTGTTCTAACGCTTCTCTTGTCATTCCCGGTACAAAGCTTAACAACTGCCGCAGCGGCATATCGTTCATCATCGCCGCCATCATCTCTGCGTTCACTGCGCCGGACGAATCTTCCTGACTTGCCTCTGCCATCTCCGATGCCTGTTTGTTGCCGCCCATCATCTGTCCGAAAATCGCTCCGGCTTTTTCATCCCGCATCAGTTCTCCCATACATGTATTCAACGTGTAGATTTTCTTGATCTTTTTTGTCCCCTCTACCTGAACCGATTCCGAAAGCAGTACTTCCTCTGCATTCTTTCCGACTTGGATCTCATAGTCGCCGCTTTCCACAAACCAGTCGTGCAGCTCGGTATTCCAATAAGCGAACGCTCTTGCATCCAATTCAAAAACAACCGTCTTCTTTTCTCCCGGTGCAAGTTCGATCTTGTCAAACGCCCGGATTTCTTTTACCGGACGCGCAGTCTCGGATTCTCCCGGAGCCACATAAATCTGAACCACTTCTTTTCCTGCTCGGTTTCCGGTATTTTCCACATCGACGGAAACGGTAAGAGCTTCCTGATCTGTCATAGCGCTCTGATCCAGTTTCAGATTGCTGTATGTAAATGTCGTGTAGGAAAGTCCATAACCGAACGGGAACAGCACTTCCTGTTTTTTGCTCGTATAATAACGGTATCCTACAAACACACCCTCGCTGTATACCGCTTCATCCACGCCTTTTCCATAGGTCAGATAACACGGCGTATCTTCCAGGCGAAGCGGGAACGTCTCTGCCAGTCTGCCGCTTGGATTTACATTTCCATAAAGGATGTTCACAACCGCTTTTCCGACTGCCTGGCCTCCCAGATATGCTTCCACGATTCCTTTTACTTTGTCTTTCCACGGCATAGTCACCGGCGATCCGTTATGCAGTACAACGATCGTATTTTTCTGCACATTACAGATCTTCTCGATCAAATCATTCTGACAGTTCGGAAGATCCAGATGCTTCCGGTCATACCCCTCCGATTCAAAATTGTCCGGCAATCCGGCGAAGATGACGGCAACTTCAGCCTCTTGAGCAATACGGATCGCTTCATTCTGCAATTCTTCATTTACCTCGTCGACGTCGTCTTCAAATCCTCCGGCAAATGTCACCTCAGCGATTTCCCTGACTGCCTCCACCGCAGATTCCACTTTCCAGCTGTTGATGTGGGAACTTCCGCCGCCCTGATACCTCGGTGTCTCGGCATATTTTCCGATAAAGGCAACTTTCTGTTCCTTTGCAAGCGGAAGAATCTCATCCTCATTCTTTAAAAGAACGATACAATCGCTCTCCGCCTCCGCTGCCAGTTCATGGTCTTTCTCATACTCAAATACTGCGTCCGCCTGACGATTTTCCGTGAATTTAAAAATAATATCCAAAATCCGTTCGCATGCCTGATCCACTACGTTTTCATCCAGACTTCCATCCCGGACCGCTTTCACGATCAATGCGTCGTTGATCCCGCCGGAAGCAGGCATTTCCAGATCCATACCTGCTTTCAACGCCTCCACACGGTCATTGACCGCGCCCCAGTCAGACATGACGTATCCGTCAAATCCCCACTCGTCACGCAGGATGTCTGTCAGGTATTCTCTGCTCTCTCCCACATAGGTTCCGTTGATCCGGTTATAAGAATTCATCACCGTCCAGGGCTTCGCCTGTCTGACTGCGCCCTCAAATGCCGCCAGATAGATTTCCCGGAGCGTCCGTTCGTCCACTTGCGAAGAATTGGTCATCCGCCGTTTCTCCTGATTATTCGCCAGAAAATGCTTCATACTGACACCCACATTCTGACTCTGTACGCCCTCCGTCAATGCTGCCGCCATCTCAGATGCCACAAGCGGATCTTCCGAATAATATTCAAAGTTACGTCCACACAGAGGAGAACGTTTGATGTTCATCGCCGGACCAAGAATCGTGCTCACATTTTCCGCCTGACATTCCTGCCCGATCGTCTCTCCTAATTTTCTCAGCAGATTTCTGTCAAAGCTGGACGCTGTTGCACATCCGGTCGGAAAACATACGGCTTTCACACTTTCATTGATTCCCAAATGATCTGCCTGTTCACTCTGTTTCCGAAGCCCGTGCGGTCCATCCGTCACCATGACCGACGGAATCCCCAGACGTTCGACGCCTTTCAGGTGCCAGAAATCAGCGCCGGAACACATTCCCGCTTTTTCCTCCAAGGTCATCTGAGAAATCAGATTTTGGATATCTTCCTTTTTCATTCCTCGCTTCCACTCCTTTTGTCTTCATAAAATCAACTCATTTGATGCATTTATTTTACAAAATGCAAGTTGCTTTGGATTTCATTTTTGTTTTTTATATTATACTTTTGTTCTTTATTTCAAATTTTCCACTTTTTAATTTTTTCTCACTTCCATCCGGCAGCACAAGTACCGCTTCTGTATTCACCGGTACGTTTCCACTGATCGTGATGCCGTCTTTTTCTTTTTTCCAGCGTAACGTGATCTCCCCGTGCACACAATGATACGTTCCCTCTGCCCAGTCCAGCGGAAAGTCATATCCCGGTTCCAGGCGAATCCTGTCATATCCGATTCCCGCATTTTGAATTCCAAGCACTCTTCTGTACAGGAAATCTCCCACACATCCGAATGCATAATGGTTAAAGGAACATCCGTCCACCTGACCGTCCGGACGGATCGCATCCCAGTTTTCCCACATCGTCGTCGCACCATGCTCCACTTCGTAGATCCATCCCGGACAGCCTTTCTGCGTCAGTACATTCCATGCCAGTTCCCGATATCCGTGATCACAAAGTACATCTAAAATATGTGCCACCGACATGAATCCCGTATCCGGTTTGTTTTCATTTTCCACGATCATCTCCGCAAGACGCTCTGCGAACTTCTCTTCCATTTCTTTTGAAATCATATGATGTTTCAATGCCAGAATATAATTTCCCTGCATTTCCTGTTTTAATTTTCCATCTTCCTCGCAAAGTTCTTCCTGAAATGCTTCTCTTACCCGACACGCATAGTTCTTATATTCTTCTGCTTTTTCCGGTTTCCCAAGGATTTCGGAAATCTCGGAAAGCAGATCCGCATCCGCCGCCAAAAGCGCGGTGTCTACTACATTCATTGTAAGGAAAGAGGATGCCGGTCCATCGGAAAATCCCGCCTCATTCTTCACACTTGGCACCAACCAGTCCCCGAAATGGAATCCGGTATTGATCAGATAATGCTGATTCTGTTTATGGCGGTCTTCCGTTTCTTCCTCTTCCGTCTCCTCCGACATTCCCATGCCAAACGGTAATTGTCCCGGCACTTCATATGCGGCTTTCTGCATCGCTTTCATCCATTTTTCCATCGCGTCATAATTCTCTTCCAACGCTTTTCTATTTCCGTTCAAATGATACAACTGCATCGGCAATGTCAGGATCACGTCTCCCCATCCGAGAGAGCCTGCCATCGTCTGCTGCACATAATTTTTTATCAGCGGAACCGTATTGAGCACATGTCCGGCTTCATTCTGCTCTTTTCTGATGCTTTCCAGCCAGTCTTCAAAAAATACCGTCATCTCCTGATTGTAAAGAGCTGTCGCGCCATACACGACCACATCTCCCGTCCATCCGGCTTTCTCTCTGGTGGGACAGTCTGTCGGCGTTCCGATCGTATTGGAACGCTGACTCCAGTATATATTGTGCTGAAGCTGATTTAATTTTTTATCCGAGCACTGAAAGCTTCCGATCACCGGATTGGCGCTGCTGATCGCTTTCGCGGTGAACTGCTCCGGTTTCCAGTTTTCTCCGCCTGTCACTTTCACATAACGGAATCCATGATAAGTAAACTCCGGTTCAAATACTTCCGACTCTCTTCCCGCACTGATATAGACATCTTTCTGCGCCCGGGTCGTATCCGTGAATGCATAGGTAAAGTTTCCGTCTTTATCCAGCGTCTCTCCATGTTCAAAACAGATTTCTTCTCCCTCTTTTGCAGATAGTTCAACCCGAATGGTTCCTGCCATGTTCTGTCCGAAATCCACGACCGTTTCGCCTTTCGGTGTCGTCAGGATCTCACTCGCCGGAATTTCCGCATAAACTTCGATCTCCGGTACATTCTGCGCCGTTAAAACCGCAAAATCATACAGATCCTTTTTTGCTGTCTTTACCTTTTCCCAATTTTTCGCTTCATAAGAAATTTCCGACGGATCTCCGTCATCTTTTCGTGCATCCACACATTCTCCCAAGAATAAATCCGCATACCGGATCGGTCCGTCAAAAGAATATGTAAATGCTTCATCTGAGCAGAACTGCGTCCTTGTTCCGTCCGTATTCCGGATTTCCATCTGCATCAACATTCCCGGTACTTCTCCATATTCACAGCCCTTACCAAGCGCGATCTTTCCTTTATACCAACCGTCCGCCACGGTAACGGAAAGCGCATTCTTTCCCGCATTCAGAAAATCTGTAATATCATATGCCTGGTATTTCAGACGTTTGTCATAAGTGGTGAATCCCGGCATCAGCAAAGTTCCCGGCACTTTTTGTCCGTTGACCGACAAGCTGTAAATCCCATGCGCCGTCAGAAAGACTTTTGCATATTCCGGTTTTTCTTCCAACTCAAATATCCTGCGGAAACGTACCGGCGGATCGTAAGGTTCTGTCGGCAGCGTATCCCAGATGTCGCCATCCATATAATATTTCGGCTGCTCTCCGCGCATCATCGCCATCAGACACTCATTCCAGATTTCCTGCGCTTTCGGAAGCGGATTCTCCGGAAGCTGCGGAAGCGGATCCGGCTCGATCCAACATGCTTTCCAATCACTCGTTTGAAAATAAGCCGTTTCAAATCTCTGTCTTCCGCTTGTTGCAGTATTTCCGTGATTGTCCCATACTTGAATTTGATAAATGTAACGTTCCGCTGATTTCAGTACTGTACCCTCGTATACAATATCATATGTATGACGGTGTTCAATACGTCCGCTGTCCCAGATCAATTGGTTCTCAGACGTCCATACTTGGATCTGATATGCAGTTTGTATCGTATCCTTTTCATCCGATTCCAATTTCCATGAAAATCTCGGATGCGGTGTTGCAATCGCCAACGGTCGCGCTTGATGCTCACAGGTTATATCTGTAATTCTCAACATGATAAACTCTCCTTTTCCTCTCACTATTTCCAGAGTCGGCGTGCAAAAGCAATACGGCAGATGCACACGAACACTGTGAATTATTTTTCTTAAAATATAACAGGATTTCGAGCGGAAATATTATAGATTTGTTCTTTTTATTTTAGATATCTTCGATGTACAAGGGGGATAACGCTGAAAATCAACGAAATTACGCGGTTTGAAGCGTGTTTTCCCTTGTACATCGACGCTATATTTTCTTCTGCAAAACAATACGGGAATGACTCCTTTCGAGTCACTCCCGCATCGCTTATGTGAGTTTTTCGTTGATATCACATCCCGAAAATCCGGCATAAAAGATCTGTGATTTCTTCCGCCGGCTCCTCGCAGCCTCCTCTGATCCACTGTCTGACAACCGCTTCTAACCCGGTATGAAAAAATTTCTGGTGATAAGAAACTTCTTTTTCATTTTTCAATTGAAATATTTTTTGATAAGTATTCATCATGCGGGAATCCATCTCAAACTCAAACGTACTTTCATGTCGCTCTTGTTTTTCGATCATTTCCAGGTGACGTTTAATGATTTTCCTGTTCCTGTAATAAAAATCGATCTGCTTCCGCATTCCCTCCCGAAAGCTCCAATTTCCGTCCTCATTAAAAAATCCTTGCAAAAAAAGCATAAATTGCGTTTTCATTGCCTGTTCCTGCAGATCGTAAATATCTAAAAAATGTCCGTAAAATGTCGTTCTGTGAATATTCGCTTCCCTGCATATATCAGCAACTGTTATTTTATGTCCTCCTGTGCGATTTACCAAATTCCAGTAAGCCTGTTGTATCCGTTTCTCGGTATCTCTGTACCGCTGATTATTTTCCACGTTCATTATTTCTACACCTCGCTTGTTTTTGTCGGTTGTCACCATGATATTTATTAATTATACTGGATATATAATAAATCTACACATCAATCATTTCAAGGAGAAAGATCATGAGTCGAACTGAAGAAGTCTTAAAGAACGGATCATTTGGAAAGCTATTGCTGAATTTATCGCTGCCCTCTGTCCTGATCATTATTATCATGCTCATTTACAATATTGCGGACACTTACTTTATCGGTCAGACCGGAAATCTAAAGATGATCTCAGCCATTTCTTTGAGCATGCCGGTTTTTACTGTATTATCCGGGATCGGAACTCTGTTTGGCAACGGAGGAACAACCTCTATTTCCATTGCGCTTGGCGAGGGCAATCGGAGAAAGTGAAGAAGATCACCACGTTTTGTTTTTTTGGCTCTGTTACAGTCGGATGCCTTTTTTTCCTGATGATCTTTGCGTTTACGCAGCCGCTGGCGCTTTTGTTGGGTGCAGACGAGACAACACTTTCCTATACGATCACATACTTGAAAACATTTTCTTTTGCCTGCCCGCTTGTTTTGTTTTCCACCGCCTTTGGAAGTCTCCTGCGCGCTGACGGCGACGGACGGACCGCGCTGCTCCCCAATATGACCGGTACAATTTCAAATATCCTACTGGACGCATTGTTTATCCTCGTTTTTCATTGGGATGTATTTGGTGCCGCCTTTGCCACCGTACTTGGAAATCTGTTCTCCTGTGTGCTTTTGGTTTTTCTTATATTTAAAAAGAAAACACACCTCATTCCAAAGGCAAAACAGTTTACCTTTGCTGCTGAAATCAGTATTCCGGTTCTGACACTGGGACTTCCTATGGCGCTCTCTACCGTGATCGGAAGCATTTCCAACACGCTCCAAAACCGGATGCTTATTTCCTACGATGCAAATGTTCTGGCTGCGCAAAGTGTTGCCGGTAAGATCAGTATGATCATCACAATGATGATCCTTGGTTTTTGTATGGGAATGCAGCCGGCAATCTCCTATAATTTCGGAAGTAAAAATTACAAGCGAATGTATCAGGTAATGAAACAGACCGGAATTTTTACCATCGTGCTAGGTATCATCCTTACGCTCCTCACCTTTTTCAATAAAGATACTCTGATCACCGCTTTTATTGACAACCGGGAGATCATCTCCATGGGGAGAATTTTCGTCATTGCCGCAGTGATCGTCGGACCGGTATACGGGATCTACCAGTTATCCCAGACCTTTATGCAGGCAACCGGAATAGTCAGCTATGCCATCTTTGCCTCTACGTTAGATAAATTTCTCGTATATATACCTGTACTTTTTATCATGGATCACAAATTCGGTGTCTACGGAATTGCCTTTGCCCATGCGGTTACGATGATATTTACGCTGATCATCACTTTATCGCTGGCGCTGAGATGGAGCAGGCATATTAAAACAACCGCCGGGCAAAATACTTGATAGTATATAAAATGCAACATATAAGAAGCAGCGTATGTGAGTCCGCTTCATCTTTCCTCACATACGCTGCTTCTTATTCTATTTCTTTATCTGATTCAGTGCCGCATTCAATTGTTTTGCGGCATCACTTTCCAGATCGATCCCGACCTGTCCCAGAAGTCTTTTCAAAGGCTGTCTGGCAACGATTGCATGCATCTCTTTTGAGACTTTTACTCCCTCTCCCATTCCGCCTGCCGTTTTTGCAGTCATCACAGCCATCATCTGATCCAGCAATGCTTTTCCTTTTGGATTCGCAGAGATTTCCCCCATGGTAGAATTCAGTGAAAAATACCCGTCCTCCTCGGCTATTTCTGTTTCATCAAACCAGTTCCGTACCTTATCTGCACTTACAAAATATTCCGGATTCGGCTCCGAGACTTTCACCACTTCCATTGTATCCGAAATCTCCGCATGTTCGACGCCGTCAATCACTGCCGATGTGTAGAGTTTATGAGTTCCACTGATCGGGACGGAAAACCGAAACACATGATTGTCTGAAGCAACCGTACCAAATTCTTTATCGTCCACATATAATTTTACTTCCGGCACATTTGCGTACACCTTGATTTCCGTTGTCTCTTCAATCCTGTCATGATATCTTCGACCGCAAATGTGTACAAACGGATCCTCTGACCACCATGCTTTATAGATATAATAGGCATCTTTTTTCACTTTTCTTTCAAACGTGATCAGCCCTTTATGATTCTTGCCCGGATCTCCAGCTTCGTCTCTTCCTGCCGCCGCAAACTCAAACATATTCCATACATAGGATCCCCAGATATACGGTCTTTTTGCCAGCATCTCCAACATATGTTCATGATATACGGCCTCATAGCTTTCCGTATAATCTCCTTTTTCCGGCTTGGGTGACTGCAGTTTGATCGTCGAATCTGCACCGTACTCTGTAAGCCCGATCACAACATCCGGATGCTCTTCATGGAACTTATCAAACCACGCGTCATTGTCTTCCATCTCGCCTACATACCATCCGTAATACAGATTGTATCCTCGGATATCCGGTAACGTCACAAGCGGAGAATCTGTTTCCAGCATAAACAGGTTTGCCATTGCCGACACTCTGGACGGATCCATTTCATGGATGAGATCATTTAAGATTCTATGGTTTTCCAGCAGATCTTCCGTAACTCCCTGCAGCGAAATTTCGTTTGAGATCGCCCAGCATATGATCGATGTATGATTATAATTCTGTGCGATCAGTTCTTTCATCTGCCGGATCGTATTCTCTCTTCCACTCGGCATATGCACGGTGATATACGGGATCTCCGCCCATACCACGATTCCTTTCTCATCACAAAGATCATAAAAATACTGATCATGCTGGTAATGTGCCAGCCGGATCGAATTTGCTCCCATGGAAAGAATCAGTTCCATATCCTCTTCATGCATTTCTTTTGTCAACGCATTTCCCACACCAAGGCGATCCTGATGGCGGGAAACACCGTGGAGCGGATAAGATGCTTTAATGATTTTTATAAAATCGTGGTCTAGTTAAAAATTCAATTTTCCCCAGTAAATACGCTAAAAACTCGGCGTTCCGTACAAATCATACGGCGTCACCTGATATACGTAATAATTGAGCCAGTTCGTATATAAACTGTTGGCATGTGCCCTCCATGTAAGCACCGGCTTATTCTCCGGATCGTCATCTGGGTAGTAATTTTCCGGGATCTGCGGATTCAGACCTCGTCCCATGTCACGCTTATATTCCGCATCCAGAGTCATTCTGTCATATTCCGGATGTCCCATCACAAAAATCTGTCTGCCCTCCTTAGCCATGCATAAAAATACCCCTGCCTGAAGCGAATCCGCCAGAATCGTAATGCGGTCGTCTTCCTCTAAAAGCTGCTGCGGTACTTCGGTATGTCTGGAATGCGGCGCCATAAATACATCATCAAATCCACGGACAAGCGGGATCTTACGGTTTCTTACCCGGTGACGGTATACGCCGGATAACTTTTTCGAAAGCATGGTCTTGTTGATGCCGTAATGATAGTAGATTCCCGCCTGTGCGCCCCAGCAAAGATGCAGCGTCGACGTGACATTTGTCTTCGTCCATTCCATGATCTCCGTCAGTTCATCCCAATAATCCACCTCTTCAAACGCCATCTGCTCTACTGGTGCTCCGGTAATGATAAATCCGTCGAACTTACGGTTTTTGATCTCTTCAAACGGTTCGTAAAATTTATAAATATGGCTGGTGGATGTGTTCTTTGACACATGGCTTGTCATTCGTACAAACGTAACGTCCACCTGCAGCGGCGTATTGGAAAGGGAACGTAAAATCTGCAGTTCCGTATCCTCTTTCAGCGGCATCAGATTCAAAAGCCCGATACTGATCGGACGGATTTCCTGATGTGCCGCCCGGTATTCGTCCATCACAAATATATTTTCCTGTTCCAGTATCTCTTTTACCGGCAGATCATTTTGTACTCGAATCGGCATATCTATTCCTCCTTGCTCTCTTCTTCATTGTTCGTATCTTTTCGTTTTACTTCCTCTTTTTTCTGATCCTCCGGCTGCCGGCACATTTCATTTTCCGTGGAATGCACATAATTTCCACTTGCATCCACATAACTCATTCTGTCATAACAGGCGGTTTCCGTCGGCAAGTGCCGCTTTTCCAACTGATGGTTCACGATCATGTTCACAATATAATAAAGCACGGCAAATGTCGGAACTCCAAGGATCATTCCGACAACTCCGAACAAACCTCCTCCCAGCAGGATAGAGAACAATACCCAAAATGCAGAAAGTCCTGTGCTGTCTCCCAAGATCGTCGGACCGATGACATTGCCATCAAGCTGCTGTAAAATCAAAATGAAAATGATGAAATAAATTCCCATCTTCGGATCCGACAACATGATCAGGATCGCACTTGGGATCGCACCGATATATGGTCCGAAAAACGGGATCACATTGGTCACGCCCACGATCACGCTGACAAGCAGGGTATACGGCATATGCAGCACCGACAATCCCAGAAAACAGAGCACGCCGATGATCGCCGAATCTATGATCTTTCCGATGATAAATCCTCCAAAGATCGAATTGCTCTTAATCGTCAGATGCAGGATCATATTAGCCTGCACCGGTTTGAACATTGCATAAATGATCTTTTTCGACTGCATGGAGAATTTCTCTTTACTGAACAATACATAAATTGAGACAATTATACCGATCAGCATGTTCAAAAGCTCGTTGATCACATTGATCACGCCCTCGGTCAGATTTGACATAAAAACATTGACCTGATTCAGTAAATCTGTCCGCATCCAATTTTCCAAAAACGTCGTCGCCTCTTTCAGTGCCTGCGCGATGATCTGTCCTAAAGCAGAATCTCCCGACATCAACGCCGTCATATGTATCAAAGCCTCATTGATCTGGCTTGGTACTGTCAGGATCATATCTCTGATACTGCGGTATAGCTCCGGAATCAGCATGTTAAACAATGCGCCGATGATCGCAAACATAAACACGATCGCAAGAAAGATTCCGACGCTTCTGCTGATCTTTGCTGCTTTTTTCATCTTTGGAAACTTCTTGTTTAAGAAAGGTTCCAGATGTTCATCCACAAACTTGACGATCGGATTCAAAAGATATGCGATCCCAAGTCCGTAGATCACCGGCTTCAAAATATGTACAACCAGCCGCACGACTCTGGAAATATCATCCATACGCAGCATGGCAAAGAAAAATAAAATACAAGTCACAATGACAATAAACGCCGTCATTCCTTTATTAAACTGCTGCCGAAGTTTGGACGGTCCTTTTTTTCCAAAACTGGGGAGATTGATATAATATTCATGTTCTTTTGTCTGCAGCTTCCCGTCATTTTCCCGCTTCCGCGCCTTTGTTCCACCCTCTTGGGTCTGTCCGTCTTTCTCTGGATTCATCACTTTTCTGCCTTTCTTTTTTATCCGATGCACAGCTCGATCCAATATGTATTTTTCTCATCGCATTGTGCATAAATTTGCATAATAAAGACATTATACAACGTCATTTACGGATGCGTCAACCAGTGCGGACCGATTCAAAAAACATTCCCTGAAACCTTCACAAAAAAACTCCGCCTATCGTACTAACGCGTTCTGAAATCGCGTCATAAAATAAGCGGAGTTTCCGATACATTCCTGATCTTCTTTTTAACTTTACGCTTTTCGTTTCGACTTATCTGATCTGCTTTATCTAATTTGTCTTATCCGTTTTTGCTTTATCTGCAGGAAAATGTCGCGCATTCTGTTCCGTCACATTCACAGGCATTGCTTCCCTCTACACTGATCTTTCCGGCGTGGCAGTCGCAGTTTTCATTATATTTGCACTCCACCGCCTTACAGTCAATCTTACTTGTGTCGGATGCTTTTCCGGTCACATCGCTGTAAGCATTTTGATATGCCCCGTCTTTTCGCTCCTGAAAGCTGTCGCAGCACGTCTCTCTTGGATGTTTTGCATCGCTTCCTCCTACTTGGATCGCATCCAAGTCACATAAAAACTGTTTGTTGTGTACACATGTCTGTACAGTACATTTTAATTCCGGCATGATCGTACCTCCTTTTTCTATTCGGACGAAAATACGCAGTCCGTCTTTCCGGTTCGTCTTTCCGTTCCGCCGCCAAAAATCAATAACGCCAGCGCACAAAAACACTGTCTTTGTACACTGACGTTATGGTTTCCGATTTCCGGAATATTTATACGTTACAGAAACAACTTTGTTTATTTCTCTTCGCTGTGTTTTACTTCTCTTGCAATTTTCTGTGCGATTTCTTCTTTCAGAGCTGCGATAAATTCCGCTGTGCTCTTCTGTCCCTCATCGCCCTCAAAACGGCTTCTGACAGAAACAAGTCCGCTCTCCTCTTCTTTCGCACCTACCACGAGCATATACGGAACTTTCTGCATCTGCGCCTCACGGATCTTATATCCGATCTTCTCTGCGCGTGAATCCAGTTCCGCACGGATTCCGGCATCTTTGAGCTGCGCAAGTACATTTTCCGCATAATCCATATATTTGTCGGAGATCGGCAGCACTTTCACCTGTACCGGAGCAAGCCAAGTCGGGAATGCACCTGCAAAATGTTCGATCAGAATTCCGATAAATCTCTCGATCGATCCGAACGCCACGCGGTGGATCATGATCGGACGATGTTTTTCTCCGTCAGCTCCGGTATATTCCAGTTCAAATCGAAGCGGAAGCTGGAAGTCTAACTGGATCGTTCCGCACTGCCATGTTCTTCCGATAGAATCTGTCAAATGGAAATCA
>ERZ773103.1281-NODE-1281-length-27022-cov-8.656803_pt1 | contig 27022 bp, 22 predicted proteins | sample MGYA00511118_ERZ773103 | MGnify/ENA primary metagenome ERZ773103 (study PRJEB29015, sample SAMEA2737821) | human gut metagenome | biome: human gut; feature: human-associated habitat; material: faeces | place: China | collected 2012 ... | reverse complement strand
AGTATACAGGTAAATCCACGTTGCTACAAATGTGGGGTCACTTCATATTGTCCTACCCGATTTATCGTGGATAATAAATGACACGTGTGTTTCAAATAACTGAGAAATAATGTACAAAACGTAGTATATAAAAACAGATGGAATTCCATAAGCAACCGAGCGGAAGCGGGTCGCGTTGGAATTCCATCTGTTTTTTTATTCAAAGCCTGCCATTATATCATAAGCAAAAACGGCTTATGATCGCCATTCGCCGTTCGCCAATCGTGCAAGCATGTTGGCTCTCTTGCGCTTATTATATCATGAACAAAAGCAGTTCATGATCAACATTCGCCGTTCGCCAATCGTGCAAGCATGTTGGCTCTCTTGCACTCATTATATCACGCAGTAACTCTTAGCATTTTTCCGGTTCCGGATAATCTACACCAAAAGTCTCAACCGTAACTTTCTTCATTGTCTGTTTCTCCAGCGGAGCATCTCTGAAGTCCGTTCTGGTTCTTGCAATCTTGTCTACAACTTCAAGGCCTTCGATCAGTTTACCGAAAGCGGCATACTGTCCGTCAAGATGTGGAGAAGTCTCATGCATGATGAAGAACTGGCTTCCTGCGGAATCCGGTACCATCGTGCGTGCCATGGATAATACGCCCGGAGTATGTTTCAGGTCGTTTTTAAAGCCGTTCTGGGAGAACTCGCCCTTGATGCAGTAGCCAGGACCGCCGGTTCCTGTGCCGTTTGGATCTCCACCCTGAATCATGAATCCCGGAATGACTCTGTGGAAGATGATTCCATCATAATATCCCTTGTTGATCAGGGAGATAAAATTGTTTACAGTGTTTGGCGCGATCTCAGGATAAAGCTCTGCTTTCATGATATCGCCATTTTCCATTTCAATGGTAACGATAGGGTTCTGTGCCATGATCGTATCCTCCTTAATTTTAAATGTACTCACGGAATCTTCTTGAAATAAATCTTTATTTAGAAAAAACCGAAAAACGATTCTGTTTTATTTTAACGGAAATGTCAGTGCTTTTCAATGGCTGTGTCATATTTGTTTCGGCAGTCAGGAAAAATGAAGATTATCTTATAAGTATTTTTCTTATTGTAATTTACAACATATCTGTGAATTGTGACGAGAAAAGCTGTTTTCAGAAATCTTATTTTGGAATGTGAAAACGTTGCAATTTCGGGTATTATTATTTATAATCAATATATTATTAAGGTGATATTATGGATGAAATGAAAAAGATTGAGACAAAAGAATTTGAAAAAATAGAAAGTGAGCTGATGGCAGGCACCAGTCAGATGATCCCCACGAAGGATTTTATCGAGCCTGCAAAGCTGTATGAGGAACTGTTACAGAGCATACACAGGTACCATCCTTCAGCGGATACCTCTATGGTGGAAAAAGCATACCACATCGCAGAGGAGGCTCACAAAAATCAGGTAAGAAAGTCCGGAGAGGCTTATATCATACATCCCCTCTATGTAGCGATCATTCTGGCAGAACTGGAGATGGACAAAGAGACCATCGTGGCAGGACTTCTGCATGACGTTGTGGAAGATACCGTCATGACTGATGAGGAGATCAAGCAGGAATTCGGCGAAGACGTTGCGTGGCTGGTAGACGGCGTTACTAAGCTGGGGCAGCTTTCTTATGATGCGGACAAGTTAGAAGTGCAGGCAGAGAATCTCCGTAAAATGTTCCTTGCCATGGCAAAGGATATCCGCGTCATCATTATCAAACTTGCGGACCGGCTCCATAATATGCGTACCTTAAAATATATGAAACCGGAAAAACAGAAGGAAAAAGCCCGTGAGACCATGGACATTTATGCTCCGATCGCTCAGCGTCTCGGTATCTCCAAGATCAAGATCGAACTGGAGGATCTTTCACTGAAATATCTGGAACCGGAAGCATACTATGATCTGGTGGAAAAGGTAGCTCAGAGAAAAGCGGAACGGGATGCCTATGTACAGTCTTTGGTGGACGAAGTGGGCACATACATGAAAGAAGCCGGCATACAGGCTTCTATCATGGGCCGGGCAAAACATTTCTTCAGTATTTATAAAAAAATGGTCAACCAGAATAAGACTCTGGATCAGATTTATGATCTGTTTGCCATCCGCATCATCGTAAAAGATGTCAAAGACTGTTATGCGGCGCTGGGTGTTATCCATGAGAAATACAAACCGATCCCGGGACGCTTCAAAGATTATATCGCCATGCCAAAACCGAACATGTATCAGTCTTTGCATACCACACTGATCGGACCGAAAGGACAGCCTTTCGAGATCCAGATCCGTACCGAGGAAATGCACCGTACATCTGAGTACGGTATCGCAGCCCACTGGAAATATAAGGAAGCTTCCAATGGCGGCGGCATTACCGGCGAAGAGGAAAAACTCAGCTGGCTGCGCCAGATCCTTGAGTGGCAGCAGGATATGTCTGACAACAGAGAGTTTATGAGTCTGTTAAAAAGCGATTTGGATCTGTTTGCAGATACGGTATTCTGTTTTACGCCTAATGGCGATGTGAAAAATCTGCCGAGAGGATCAACACCGATTGATTTTGCCTATAGCATTCATTCTGCAGTGGGTAATAAAATGATCGGCGCCAAAGTAAACGGCAAGCTGGTTACCATTGATTACAAGATCCGAAACGGTGACCGGATCGAGGTGCTGACTTCTCAGAATTCCAAAGGACCGAGCCGTGACTGGCTGAATGTGGTCAAGAGCACACAGGCAAAGAATAAGATCAATCAGTGGTTCCGAAGCCAGTTCAAAGAAGAAAACATCCAGAAAGGAAAGGAGCTTTTAAGCGCTTATTGCAAGACAAAGGGCATCCATCTTTCTGATATCAATAAACCGGAGTATCAGGTCAAAGTACAGCGCAAATACGGTTTCCGTGACTGGGATGCGGTGTTGGCGGCTGTAGGACACGGCGGTCTGAAAGAGGCGCAGATTGTAAACCGCATGATGGAAGAATACCGTAAAAACCATCAGGCACAGCTTACCGATGCGCAGATCTTGGAACAGACGGCAGAAGGTAAAGAAAAAACTGCCGGAAGTAAAGTTCATGACAAAGGAAAGAATAAGAGCGGCATCATTGTAAAAGGCCTGACCGATGTGGCAGTACACTTTTCCAAGTGCTGCGGACCGGTGCCGGGAGACGAGATTGTCGGATTTATCACGAGAGGACGTGGAGTATCCATCCATCGGACGGACTGTATCAATATCATGCAGCTCCCGGACAGTGAGAAAGAGCGTCTGATCGAAGCCGAGTGGCAGCAGGGCGCAGCAGAAGAAGCCGATGGCGGCATGTATCTGGCTGAGATCAAAATCTTCAGCAATAACCGTACCGGACTTCTGGTGGATATCAGTAAAGTGTTCACAGAACGTGGAATTGACATTGATTCCATCAATTCCAGAACGAGCAAAAAAGGCATTGCCACCATATCCGTTCAGTTCCATACAAAAGGTAAAGACGAAATGAACCTGCTTATGGACAAAATCCGTATGATCGAGAGCGTGTTTGATATTAAACGTACGACAGGCTGATGGTTGAATCTAAATAGTTATTGGCTGCAAAAAAGCGTATTTTTAAACCAGATTTGCGGATGTAATCATTTGTTAAATATGAAAAAAGCAATAAGAAAGTAAACATTCAATGGTAATAACAATATGGGACAATAATGGAAATATTGAATGTTTGCACATAGTGGAGAATAAAAAATATGGCGAAATTACAGATTGAGGAATATCAGGCGGGACCACTTGGGACGAACTGCTATTTCCTGATCAATGATGAGACAAAAGAGACCGTGATCACAGATCCGGGCGGAAGTGTGGAAATGCTGGATGATGTCATCCGACAGAAAAGTCTGAAACCAGTTGCAATCCTTCTGACTCACGGACATTTTGATCATGCAGGCGGTGTGGAAGGCTTACAGAAGCTGTATCCGGATGCAAAGATCTATGTGGGAGAACATGAGAGACATACCATGGAAGATCCACAGTATAACCTTTCCCCGATGATCGGTGGAAGAGGCGCATCCTATCCGGCAGATATCTTTGTAAAAGATCATGAAGTGCTGCACCTTGCAGGATTTGACTTTGAAGTGATCGAGACTCCGGGACATACCGAGGGCGGTGTCTGTTATTATATCGAAGCAGAAAAAGTGCTGCTCAGCGGAGATTCACTTTTCTGTGAATCCATCGGAAGAACCGATTTTCCGGGGGGAAGCTTCTCACAGCTGATCCGCGGCATCAAAGAGCGTCTGCTCGTACTTCCGGAAGATGTCAGAGTGCTTCCGGGTCATGAGGGACGGACTTACATCGGATACGAGAAAGAGCATAATCCGTATATGTAAGATCGAAACGGTTTTACAGTATGATAATCAAATAGAATATATGGATTTTGACCCTGCGTTTGGTTTTCGTAGTATATTCCATAAAAATGATGTTGAATTTCATGTAATATAATGTTTTTCTGGAAACAGTTGACACAGATGAAGTAGCAGACATATTTGCGGAGTCAGGATGCTATAGGAGAATTGAATGATATACGTACAACTGAATAAAGCAGATTTTGAATACGATATTCATTCACTGGTCAAAGCTTTTTTCCCGGCTGAAGAAGTGCTTGTCACAGCCGAGGAAAAGCAGGTCGATGAAAGAATATCGTTTCGTCTTGCTGTGACATATGAAACAGAACCGGATCAGATCAGATTCGATATCATTGAAGACGACACAGTGATCCGGAGCGCGAAGACAGACGTGGACTTCGCAGATCGAAAAGGAACGAAAAATAAATTAAAACAGGCGCTGTATCAGCTGCTGGAAGCCTATTCCGGACAGACTCTTCCCTGGGGAACGCTGACGGGCATCCGTCCGACGAAGATTCCCATGAGCATGTTGGAGGAAGGCAAGTCAGAAGAAGAGATCACTTCCTATATGAAAGAGACGTATTTTGCGTCGGATGAGAAGATCGACCTGAGCATTCAGGTGGCACAGAGGGAGCTGGAGCTTTTACAGAAGATTGATTATGAGAATGGCTACAGCCTTTATATCGGCATTCCATTTTGTCCAAGCACCTGTCTGTACTGCTCTTTTACATCCTATCCCATCGGACTTTGGAGCAAACGGGTGGACGAGTATCTGGATGCGCTGGAAAAAGAGATTGATTTTACGGCGGAGAAATTCCGTGATAAACATCTGAATTCCATCTATATCGGTGGAGGCACACCAACCACGTTGTCTCCGGAGCAGCTGGACCGGCTGATCACAAAGATCGAGAACAGCTTTGATTTTTCTCATCTGCTGGAATTTACGGTGGAAGCAGGAAGACCGGACAGCATTACAGAAGAAAAACTGCTGGCATTGCGCAAGCACCATATTTCCCGTATTTCCATCAATCCCCAGACTATGAAGCAGGAGACGCTGGAGCTGATCGGACGGCATCATACGGTACAGCAGACCATCGACAGCTTCAGACTTGCGAGAAGCCTTGGTTTTGACAATATCAACATGGATCTGATCGTAGGACTTCCGGAAGAGAGTCTGGAAGATGTGGAAAATACTATGAAACAGCTCATGGAGCTGAAGCCGGACAATCTGACGGTGCATTCTCTGGCTGTGAAACGTGCTGCCAGACTGCGGATGCAGCGGGAAGAATATGAAGGGCTGCATATGGAAAATACATGGGACACCATCGCCCTGACTGCGGAGTATGCGCAGAAAATGGGACTGGAGCCGTATTATTTGTACCGCCAGAAAAACATGGCAGGCAATTTTGAAAATGTAGGATATGCGAGACCGGGATGCGCCGGTGTCTACAATATCTTGATAATGGAAGAAAAACAGACTATAATGGCTCTTGGTGCAGGCGCCACCACGAAATTTGTCATGGATGGCGGCAGCCGCATCGAGCGAGTTGCAAATGTCAAGGACGTGACCAATTATCTGGATCGCGTGGATGAGATGATAGAGCGAAAAGAAAAAGAAATGGAGGCAATACATTGGCATTAATTAAGAAACCGGTTACCGGAATGAAAGACATTATGCCGGATGAGATGCAGATCCGCGATTATGTGATGAACGTGATCAAAGAGACCTATCGCGCATTCGGATTTACCCCGATCGAGACTCCGTGCATGGAGCATATCGAAAACCTGAGCAGCAAACAGGGTGGAGAGAACGAGAAGCTGATCTTTAAAGTATTAAAGAGAGGCGAGAAGCTGAATCTGGAGAAAGCAGAGTGCGAGGCAGATCTGGTAGACAATGGCCTGCGTTACGATCTGACAGTACCGCTGTGCCGGTATTATTCCAATCATGCCAATGATCTTCCAAGCCCGTTCAAAGCATTACAGATGGGCAATGTATGGCGCGCAGACCGTCCGCAGAGAGGCCGTTACCGTCAGTTTATGCAGTGCGATATCGACATTATCGGTGAGCCGTCCAATCTGGCAGAGATCGAGCTGATCCTGGCAACCACCAGCACACTTGGAAAACTGGGATTCAAAAACTTCGAGATCCGCATCAACGAGCGTCGTATTTTAAAAGCAATGGCAGCTTATAGCGGATTTGAAGAGAAAGATTATGACACCGTATTTATCATTCTGGACAAGATGGACAAGATCGGTCTGGAAGGCGTGGCAGAAGAACTGGAAAAAGCAGAGTTCCCGAAAGAAGCCATTGAAAAATACCTGTCTTTATTTACCGGTGTAGAGCAGGCAGAAGATGGAATCGCGTATCTGGCAGAGACACTGGGAGACTATCTGGAGGCAGACGTCGTACAGAGCATGCAGGAGATATCTGCAAGCGTAACATCTACCAAGACAGCAGATTTTGAACTTGTATTTGATCCGACACTGGTTCGCGGAATGTCCTATTATACAGGCACGATCTTTGAAATTGCCATTCCGGAATTTGGTGGAAGCTGCGGCGGCGGCGGACGTTACGACAAGATGGTGGGCAACTTTACCGGAAAAGACGTACCGGCATGCGGATTCTCCATCGGATTCGAGCGTATCATCATGCTGCTGATGGAAAGCGGATTCCAGATTCCAGAGCAGCCGGCGAAAGTGGCATACCTCATCGAGAAAGGCTATCCGGGAGACCAGCTCAGCGAAGTCATCGCAAAGGCGCAGAAAGCCAGAGCAGAAGGACAGCAGGTTCTGGTAGTTCGTATGAACAAAAACAAGAAATTCCAGAAAGAACAGCTGCGGAAAGACGGATATGAGGATTTCGTAGAGTTCTTTAAAAACTAACAATAAATGGGATAGATAAGGTTATCTGATAACAGATGAATATTTTATCCTGAAATATGTATGCACGGAATTTGTTTAGTCAATAGAAAATTTCGTACATACAGAAATATATCTAGGAGGAAAGTAACATGGCAGAATCCATGAAGGGACTTCACAGAACCCATCGCTGTACAGAAGTTTCCAATGCAAATATTGGCGAGACTGTAACCGTTATGGGTTGGGTACAGAAAAGAAGAAATCTGGGAAGTCTGATCTTTATCGATCTGAGAGACCGTTCCGGTCTGCTGCAGATCATGTTTGACGAAGCAAGCGTAGGCGCAGAAGGATTTGCAAAAGCAGGCCAGCTGCGCAGTGAGTATGTAGTAGCTGTAGTAGGAAAGGTTCAGAAACGTGGCGGCGCAGTGAATGAAGCATTGAAGACCGGCGATATCGAGATTGTAGCAGAGTCTCTGCGCATTCTCTCTGAATCCGAGACCCCGCCATTCCCGATCGAGGAAAATTCCCAGACAAAAGATGAGATCCGTCTGAAACACCGTTACCTTGATCTGAGAAGACCGGATATCCAGCGCAACCTGATGCTTAGAAGCAAAGTGGCTCATCTGATGCGTGAATTTATGGCAAAGGAAGGATTTATCGAGATCGAGACTCCGATGCTGACAAAATCCACACCGGAAGGCGCAAGAGATTACCTCGTACCGAGCCGTGTACATCCGGGCAACTTCTACGCACTGCCACAGTCTCCGCAGCTGTTCAAACAGCTTCTGATGTGCGCAGGCTATGACCGTTATTTCCAGATCACAAAATGTTTCCGTGACGAAGATTTGCGTGCAGACCGTCAGCCGGAATTTACTCAGGCCGACATGGAGCTGGCATTTGTAGATGTGGAAGACGTTCTGGATGTCAACGAGAGACTGCTTCAGTATGTATTCAAAGAAGCCATCGGCATCGATGTACAGCTTCCGCTGCCGAGAATTACCTGGCAGGAAGCTATGGACCGTTTTGGCTCTGACAAACCGGATACCCGTTTTGGCATGGAACTGCAGAACGTATCCGATGTAGTAAAAGGCTGTGGATTTGGCGTATTTACCGGCGCTCTGGAAAACGGCGGCAGCGTTCGTGGTATCTGTGTACCGGGCAAAGGCAGCATGGGACGTAAACAGATCGACAAACTGGTAGATCTGGCAAAAACATATGGCGCAAAAGGACTGGCTTACATCGCCCTTCATGAAGATGGAAGCGTAAAATCATCCTTTGCAAAATTCATGAGCGAAGAAGAGATGCAGGCGCTGATCGATGCAATGGGCGGAAAAGCAGGCGACCTCCTTCTGTTCGCAGCAGATAAAAACAAAGTCGTATGGGATGTGCTGGGCGCACTTCGTCTCCATATGGCAAAAGAGCTGGACCTTCTGGACAAGAACCAGTACAACTTCCTGTGGGTAACAGAGTTCCCGCTTCTGGAGTGGTCCGATGAAGAGAACCGCTTCATGGCAATGCATCACCCATTTACCATGCCGATGGAAGAAGACTGGGATAAGATCGACAGTGATCCGGGTGCAGTCCGCGCGAAAGCATACGACATTGTATTAAACGGTACCGAGCTTGGCGGCGGTTCTGTCCGTATCCACCAGAACGACATTCAGGAGAAAATGTTCGAGGTACTTGGATTTACCAAAGAACGCGCATGGGATCAGTTCGGATTCCTGTTAAACGCATTCCGTTACGGCGTACCGCCACACGCAGGACTGGCTTATGGTCTGGATCGTATGGTAATGCACATGGTACATGCAGATACCATCCGTGACGTCATCGCATTCCCGAAAGTCAAAGATGCATCCGATCTGATGTGCGAAGCACCGAACATCGTAGACGAGAAACAGCTCGGCGAGCTCGGCATTCAGGTAACCGTAGATCCGAAAGCGGAAGAGCAGACGGAAGAGTAAGCGAGCGGAAAAGCCATTTAGAGATAAACGAATATAGAGAATAGAAAAAGCCATACAGTCTGACAAAAGAGATTTGCATGAAAACAGAAGGAGCAGGATAACTGCCGGAGTTTTTGTGTGGTGGGAAGTGTCAGGGGGTATGGCTTTTTTCGTGTTGAAATAACACTTGTTATACATATGAGATTATTAGCTTGTGTCTGTACTATTACAAGAGAATATATATTAAAGCCATATGATTAAGCAAAAGATTCATGAGATATGATACAAAAAATGTCGTAGAATAGAATATTCTACGACATTTTTGTGTTATATGGACGTATATCATTTTAACAGCATACTTTTGATTATTCAAGTATAAGTTTGGTTTTTAAATAAGCTTCATTACATTATACAAGTAACGAAAGGTATTTGTATGCTTTTATTAGTAAGAAAGTCAAAAACATGGGGCTTAATCGATGTTTTACGAGCTAAATGTTCGTTATTTATTATAATACGGCAACGCAAAAAGGCATATATTACAGATTGTTTTGTCCTGTTACAAGACAAATGTCGTAGAATATTCTATTCTACGACAAAATTTGGAGAAAAAATATGTGGTTTTTATTTGCATGCCCTGAAAATTGCAGGGAAATATTATTAGATGCATGGAATAGATCCAAATCGCAGGAGAATGCTGAGAGAGTTTTCTGCCTGACAGCAGACCGGGTACGCAGGTATGAGGGAAGCTGGCATTTGGAGCGGGTCAACCTGTTCCCTGGATATGTTATCTGTGACAGTGACGATCCGGAGCGTCTAAAAGATAAGTTACTGAGTCTGGCTGACAGACTTAAGATAAATACCGATGGAGCAACGATAACCGTTACGGAGACAGATCAGAGTTTCCTGGAGCGCCTTTATAAAGGAAGTGAAAGCTTCCAGATGTCCAGAGGCGTTATTTGTAATGGGGTACCCCATGTGCAGGAAGGCCCTTTACAGGGCTGGGAACAGAACATCCGAAAAATCGACCGTCATAAACGGATCGCATTTTTGAAAAGTCCCGATGAGACCAGCGAGTTGGTGGCAAAAGTCGGACTGGAGATCACAGAGAAGACATGACTAAATTTTGAAATGCTTCTGGTATCTCGTCAAATTTAGAACATATGGAAATAAGAAATTGACCTGTTGAATGGAGAATCATAAATGAAAGAAAACTGGTACATCCTGTTTGCTCTGGCAGAAAAGCAGGAGCAGGTCTGTAACGTCATCCGCAATCAGGGACTGCACGCATTCCTTCCCATGATGGAATATTACCGGCGGGATCGAAAAGCCATCGAAGTCAAACCCATGTTTCCCGGATATATCTTTGTGCGGACGCAGATGCAGCAGCAGGATTTTGACCAGATGCTGTTTTCTCTGGGTGATCAAAAGCATGGACTGATCCGTCAGCTCAAACGGGAAGGCAGTACTGCCATGCGGAAATCCGAGATAGAATTTTTTCGTCAGCTGCTGACCGAAGACGGGATTTCTAAAATGTCATATGGGTATTTACAAAATAAAAAAGCAGTCATAACAGAAGGTGCGATCCGTCCGTTTCAGGACAAGATCGTAAAAGTAGACAGACATAACAAGATTGCCTGGCTGGATTTTGAATTTATGAACAGGCAGATACAGTCGGGATTGTGGCTGGATCAAAAATATGAAAGCCAGCAGACAGAAGAAAATAAAGATTTCAGATATAAAACATCTGAAATGAAGATACAGAATCAGATAAGCAAGATGAGGGAAGTGTAGCTGGTTTACCGCATGCTTTCCAGTCGGAACATAGCGGAACCAGATACTCCGGTCGAAAACGAGCGGGGATGGCGAAGCTATATTCTGAAGATGATATGAGAGCTGAAAAGCTCTTGTTTTTATGTCTATTTTTCGAGGAAAAACAACAGGTTAAATCAGGTAACATTAGGATCAGTGGATAAGTAAATCGGTTTCTGATTTAAAGAAACAGGTCAGATTATTAAACTATATAGCATTTTTATTCTAGGAGAATGTGGCATGTTATAAAAGAATGTCAGATAGATTTGAATGTAATTGTAGTTTTCAATTCAAGAAAAGTGACAAAGTGGTAAAAGCAGATTGAGGATGCAGAAGATGGTTTTAATCTAAAAGAATGAGGTGGATGGTAAAAGATGGCGATAGAAGAAACAGTGGAATATAAAGGAAAATCCCTGTTGATCCTTGGCGCAGGCGGTCACGGAAAAGTCGTGGCAGAGATAGCCACAGATCTGGGATTTGTAAAAATAGATTTTCTGGATGACAACAGTCCGGAAGCCATCGGCAGCGTGCAGGATCTGCCGGAGCTTGGCAGGGATTACGATTACATCTTCTGCGGCATCGGGAACAATCAGCTGCGAAAACAATTGTTGGAGCAGATTCATAACCTTCCATATAAAAATAAGATACCGACGCTGATCCATCCTACTGCTTATGTAAGTCGTACTGCTCAGATCCAGCCGGGTACAGTGGTAGAACCGAAAGCCATTGTGAATGCCGGCAGCAGAATCGAAGAAGGCTGCATCATCAGCGTGGGAGCCATCGTAGATCATGACACCCATATCGGAACCTGCGCGCATGTCAATGCCGGAGCTATCGTAAAAGCCGGTGGAAGCGTAGCTGATTTTGAAAAGCTGGAAGCCGGAAGCGTGGTGCTGGGGTATGAGGCAGCGCGAGTTGGGAAGTAGAGATGTTTACATGAAAGTGCTGATTGTAAAAGCATGTATAAATGAGAGCCGAGAGGCTCTTATTTTATTGAAAAAAATATAGAATTGATAACTTGCGGATATGAAAGATCATGGGGCAAGAACATGGAGTGAAAGGTCAGTTTCTGTAAGAGATACTGTCAAATTACGAATGAAAAACTGAGCAAAAGAAAATTACAGGAGAGGAAACAAGAACCAGATGTCATTGGATAAGAAAAAGCTGAAAAAACTGATCGGGGTCTCAGCCGTGGCGGCAGGAGCTGCATTTGTCGGGTTGAGCGTTATCGCAAAAAAGAAAAAAGCAGATTCCGTGTATGAAAATGAACCGGATCAGAAAAATCCATTTGAAGGAAAGAAAGTTGTCTTTGTAGAAGATGAAACTGACAAAGAAAATGCAGACGGAGTGAAAGGACATCTGGAAGCCGTGGACTTTTCTGATTACAGACCGGGCATGTATGACAGATATATGAAACGTGCGATGGACATCGCTCTTTCCTTTGGGGGACTGGTCGTGTTGTCCCCAGTGTACGCAGCCATTGCCCTGGCGATCAAGATCGAAGATCCGGGTCCGGTGCTGTTTACCCAGAAACGAATGGGTCAGAACAAACAGTATTTCAAATTACATAAATTCCGTTCCATGCGTCTGGACACACCTCATGATGTGCCGACACATCAGCTGGAAAATCCGGATCAGTACATCACAAAAGTAGGAAAATTCATCCGTGCCCACAGTCTGGATGAGCTTCCGCAGATCTGGGACATTTTCATCGGCAACATGAGCGTCATCGGACCGAGACCGGGTCTGTGGAATCAGGATCTGCTGACAGCAGAACGGGATAAATATGGTGCCAACGATGTAAAACCGGGATTAACCGGCTGGGCGCAGATCAACGGTCGTGACGAATTAGAGATTCCGGAAAAAGCCAGACTTGATGGCGAATATGTGCAGAAGATGGGATTGAAGATGGATGCAAAATGCTTCCTTGGTTCCGTACATGTATTTGGCCAGGATGATTCGGTGGTTGAAGGAGGAACGGGGGAGATTGGAAAGGCGGAAAACGAGAAGAAAAAAATTTTGTTTCTTTCCAACCATTTTATTACCCTGTATTCATTTCGTAAGGAACTGATCCAAAGATTATGTGAAGAGGGGCATGAAGTGTATCTTTCTTTACCGGAAGATGAAAATGATTATTTTACTAATCTCGGATGCCATATCATCAAGACGGAGATCGATCGTCGGGGAGTAAATCCTAAAAATGATATTAAGCTGATTGCTTTTTATAAAAAAATGATTCCACAGGTAGATCCGGATATTATCTTTTCCTATACGATCAAGCCTAATATTTATGGAACGCTGGTATCTAATAGAAAATACAAACAGGTGTGTAACATTACCGGTACAGGCGGAACGTTTTTGGAAGACAACATGGTGGCAAAGATCTGTAAATTTCTTTACAGAATCTCTATTCGAAAGTGTTATAAAGTATTTTTCCAAAACACTGGAGATAGGGATTATTTTATTGCAAACAATCTTGTGTTTAATAACTACGAGATGCTTCCAGGGTCTGGCTGCAATCTGGAGGAACATGCATATCAGCCTATGCCAGAAGATAATGTTACAAGATTTATCTTTATCGGCCGTGTTATGAAACTGAAAGGTATTGATGAATATCTTGAGGCTGCTAAACGTATCAAAGGTAAATATTCGAATACTGAATTTTTGATCGCTGGCTGGAATGAGGAAGAAGAATACAAAAAGATTGTTGTTGATTATCAGGAGCGAGGATTTGTAAATTATATAGGATTTCGGGATGATATCGGAGACTGGATTGCCAAGTGCCATTGCACTGTACTTCCGTCACATGGCGGCGAAGGAGTTCCAAATGTATTGCTTGAGAGTGCAGCAACAGGCCGGGCGTGCATTGGATCTATGATCAACGGAACCATGGATGTCATAGAAGATGGTGTGACGGGATATCTTTTTGAAACGGGAAAAGCCGACAGTCTTGCAGAGCAGATTGAAAAATTCCTGAATCTGAGTGCTGAAGAAAAGGATGCAATGGGTAAGGCTGGCAGAGAGAAAGTAGAACGGGAATTTGACCGTCAGATTGTTATTAGAAAATATTGTGATGAGGTTGTTAAGGCTTAAGGAGATTGCTTTATGAATAAATATGTACACGCGGCATATTGTGTGCCTTGTGGAATGGTCAAGATGGCATGGACGAAACTTTTCCATGGCGGAAGCTTTAAAGGCCCCAAAGTTAGCATGGTCTCTCCACTGACTGAGATCACTCTTGATAAAGGTGGAAAGCTTGAGATAGGAAATGGATTTAAAATGCGTGATGGCGCTAAGATCCGTGTACGCAAAGGGGCTGTATGTAAGATAGGAAGAAATACATCCATTAACTGCAATAATATGATTGCCTGTCATAAGAGAGTGATCATTGGAGATGATGTGCAGTTTTCACCAAATGTCCAGATCTATGACCATGATCATGATTTCAGGGTAGAAGGTGGAGTAAAAGCTGGTAAATATAAAACAGGCACAGTTGAAATCGGACATAATGTCTGGATCGGTGCAAACACAATCATTTTGAGAGGAACAAAGATAGGAAATAATGCGGTTATTGCAGCTGGAAGCATTGTGAAGGGAGAGATCCCAGAGGGAGCGGTGTTTGTGCAGAAGAGAGTGAATGAGATTAGGTAAGTAGGGAGAATATTTATGGAAAATGGAGTTGTTTTCTATATAGGTGGTTTTGAACTACCAGATAAAAATGCTGCTGCACATCGTGTGTTGAGTAATGCAAAGATATTTAGAAAATTAGGAAAAAAGGTAGTATTTATAGGTGTTGATAAATCCCTGCCGTTAGATTCTGACATTATGAAAACTCATATGGAAGTGCAAGGTTTTGAAGCATACGCTGTTCCATATCCGCAGGGAAGCAAGAGTTGGATAAAGTATTTGACGAATATTGCTGATTATATCCAGGTCTGTAATAAGCTTGGAAAGATTGAAATGATGATATTGTACAATTTTCAAGCAATAGCGATGAAAAAGCTTATGTTTTTTTGTGAAAAGAATGCTATTAAATGTTGTGCTGATGTTACAGAGTGGAGATCTGCAAAAGGAGAAGGCATAATTTATCGAATATTAAAGGATAGTGATACCTGGTATCGTATGCGTATTCTTCATAAAAAATTAGATGGGTTGATTGTAATTAGCAAATATTTAGAGAACTATTATCGGACATGTAAGAATGTTGTATATATACCAGTTTTGGTGGATTGTTCGGAAGAGAAATGGACTAATAGTTATCCAAAAAGTAAAAGCCAATTAAAAATAGTATATGCAGGAAATCCGGGTAGAAAAGATCGTTTGGATAAATTAATAGAGGCTTTAGATAACGTTCAAAGGGAATATTTATTGGATGTTATAGGTATTACTGCTGAACAATATTTAAAGTATTATCCCCAACATACGGATTTAATACATTCTAATAATAAAATAGTATTTCATGGAAGATTATCTCATTTAGAAACTCTTGATTATATAAAGAGAGCAAACTATAGTTGCTTTTTTAGAGAAAATGATAGAGTAAGTAAAGCGGGATTCCCAACTAAATTTGCTGAGGCGATTACGTCGGGAACACCTGTTATAACTAATCAAACTAGTGATTTAAAAGAATTTATAAAGAATGATAAAAATGGATACTTAATTGAATTAACAGAGATAAATAGTATGGAAAAATATTTTGAAAGTGTTCCGTATGTAATAGATATAGAAAAATTGCAATTTGATTATCATACATATATTAGTAGTGTTGAAAAGTTTATGAATGAGATTAGATAAATAGCTAGTATAGTAGAGTATGTTTTCTTATAACTGGTTGGAACTGTAAAAAACGAAAGTAGGAATGAAAATGTTAGAATATCCTAAAATATTGGTAATAAATGATCAGAGTATATATAAGAATAATGCTACAGGAATAACATTAAGAAGCTTGTTTAAAAGCTGGCCTGATGAGTGTTTGCTAGAATTCTGCCTTGATTCAGATTGTATTGAAAAAAAGGACAAAAATTTTTCAGAATGTATTATAGAGTCGTTCCCTGTACAAAAAATTATGAGAAATGTGGCAAGTAATGATAATAAAAAAATAAATATTTCTGTAAAAATAAATTCTACAGGTAATGTCTCAATAAAAAAGAAATTAAAAAATAGGAGTAGAAGATTATTAATAAATGTGGCTGATTTATCATTTATGAGAATATCCAAAAGTATTTATAAGACATTGAAAGAGTATTCTCCTGATATTATTTATACACTAGGAGCAAGCGTTTCTGTTATGAGAATGTCTGTTCATTTGTCTGAGTATTTAGGAATACCGATAGTTTTACATTTTATGGATGATTGGCCTCACTTTTTACAGGATGAATATGGATTAGGGCAACAGTATTATAAGAAGCAATTACAGAAGTGGTTAAAAAAATGTTATCAACATTCTAAAATTTCAATTGCTATTAGTCCACAAATGGCGGCTACATATGAAAAAGAAACGGGGATTCCACATGTTGCACTAATGAATTCTGTTGATGTAAAAAGTTTGTTTTGTAAGGATATAGATGTGAATGAGGAAATAAGATTTGTTTATACAGGAGGATTGCATTTAAATAGATGGCAAGCGCTTTTGGATATCGAAAATGCAATAAAACAGGCATCTGAAAAAAGTAAACTTAAGGGAAGACTTATTATATATACAAAATTACAAGACACATTTGATATACAGGATTATTTTGATTCGACTATTACACAGTTTCATGACTATGTTAAACATAATGAAATAAAAACAGTATACGAAAATGCTCATGTACTAGTTCATGCTGAGACTAATAATCCAATTTTAGTAGGTTTTTTTAGATTTTCTATATCAACCAAAATACCAGAATATCTTGCAACTAATAGACCGGTATTATTTTATGGTCCTAAAGAAATGGGATTAAGTGAATATTTGTTAAAAAATGACTGTTCATTTGTAGCAAACGATAAAAAACAATTGATGGATAATATATATAGCTTTTTCTGTAACTATGATAAAATGAAATCTGTTTGTACTAGGGCTAGAGACTTAGTGATTAATCAGCATGAGATTGGAAAGTCACAAGAATTATTATTTAATACAATTAAATATGCATGTAAAAACAAATGATTTTTGAAAATTTTGTGGAGGATATCAATGAAAGTAATGTGGGTGTGCAATATTGTTTTGCCTTGTATTGCAAAACAAATAGGCGAACCGATAAAAAATACAGGCGGTTGGTTAATTGGAATATTAGATTTACTAAAAAAAGAAGAAAATACTGAAATAGCCATTGTTTGTCCGACATCCCAAAATATAGAAAAACAATTGGATGGATTAACCTGTTTTGGTTTTTCAAGTCCAAGTATTGAAAAATTTTCGGAATATATTAATAAGTTTAAACCAGATATTATTCATATATTTGGTACAGAAACATGGCATTCGCATTGCATGATAATGTCTGCTAAGAAAGAAAATATGGTAAATCATACGGTGGTTAGTATACAGGGACTTGTGTCTGTTTATGCACAACACTATACAGGATATCTTTCAGCAAAAGAAGTGCTATTAGGAATGACTATAAGAGATTTTATAAAAGGAAACATTTATAGACAACAAAGACAATTTGTTAAAAAAGGGGTATATGAACAAGATACAATAAGACTAGCGGAACACATTATTGGAAGGACTGAGTGGGATAAAGCCTGTGTAAAAAGGCTTAACAACAATGTTAATTACTATTCTTGTAATGAATCTTTGAGAGCTGCATTTTATAATCATATGGGAATGTGGTGTGTAGAAAATTGTGAGAGACATTCTATTTTTGTAACGCAATATGGGTATCCTCTAAAGGGATTTCATTTAATGTTGGATGCATTGGCAGATGTCAAAAAGGATTTTCCAGATGTAAAGCTATATACTACAGGGAAAAACTTATTTGCATTATCTCAAAAAGAATTGATAATGGAGAGTTTTTATCATAAATATATTCGAAAGAAAATAGTTGATCTGGGATTGAAAGATAATGTAAGATTTTTAGGAAATTTGAATGAAGAAGAAATGAGTTTGCGTCTTCTTAAGACACATGTTTTCGTATGTCCTTCGTCTATTGAAAATTCGCCAAATTCTTTAGGGGAAGCTATGTTGATAGGTACACCTTGTATTTCATCGGATGTTGGTGGTGTAAAAAGTTTATTTAATGATGGAATAGACGGTATGCTTTATCCTTCGGATGAACCCTATATGTGTGCATATTATGTTAAAAAAATATTTAGAAATGATGAGTTGGCAAAAACATATTCTATTAATGCCGTAAAACATGCAAGTATTACTCATAATAAAATTGCTAATAATAAAAAATTACTACAAATATATGAGATAGTACGAGGAAAAAGTAATGAAACCATATTATAGATCTAGTAGAAAGTGGTTTAATATACTGTTTTTATGTTGTTGGGGAAGTAAAACTATTTTAAGACTTCCAATATTATTGATTGGAAAACTTCCAATTATTGGAAGTTATAATGAAAATATTTTTAATATATTTATTTTTATTCTCGTGATATTAGCATTAAAAGAATTCCGATATTTTAGAGGAAAAGATTTGTTTATTATTTTTCTGATGATTTTATCTGTGCTAGTAAGTTTGCTAAAGGGGGGGAATCTATATTTTTCGGAAAATATAATGGCATTAATTTTTTCTGTCTTTCCATTTTATTTTATTGGAAGACACTTTGATATTCATGACAAATTGCTTATAAAAGGTAACAAGTATTTAATGGAACAATTAATATATATATTTTCCTTTTTGGGAATAGTATATATGTTTTTTATGCAATGGTATTCTTTAAGGACAGGATCCTATAATAGTATCTTTGAAAATAGTAGTGCAGCAACATATTCTAAATTATTATTAGGATATTGTTGCTTTTATTTATTTAAGAATAAAAAAATTCATAGTTTTTTTATTGTGATTTTTGGATTTATTGCAATGGTATCATATGGAAATAGAGCATCGTTGTTAGCTACATTGATTATGTTTTTTCTTGCTTCTATTTTTTATATAGATTTAAGAAAAAGGAAAACCTTATTACTACTGTTTTGTGAAATGTTGTGTATAGTTCTTATTATTGTAAATTTCTCAGCACTTGTACAGTTTGTGGGAAATATACTTTCAATATGGGGATTTAATGTGCGTATTATAGACATGTTTGGTGCATCAGGAAATTTGACAGGGGATAATGGAAGATTACCACTTTATGAAAACGCAAAGTATTTTATAGAAAGATCTCCTATAGGAGGATATGGTTTATATAGCGATCGAGTATTATTAGGCGATTATGTTCATAATGTATTTTTGGAGTTTTTGCTTGATTTTGGACCTATAGTAGGAATCATTTTATCTGTATGTTTGATTATTTTAATTGTCATAGGCATAAAAAATCATATAAAAGATAAAGATTTTTTAGGCTTTTTAATTGTGCTAATTGCTTCAGAGATGATAATGCTTATGGTTTCTGGCTCATATTTACAGGAAGGGTTTTTCTTTATGCTTATTGGAATGTGTTTATCTGATAAAAAAATAAACTATACTTCGAAATATATAGGTAAATAATTATTGCAGAGGAGAAAAGTCTTATGAAACATTTTGTACATATTTGTTTATGTAGTCCTTATACAGAGAGCTGGGGATATCAGGAAAATATTTTACCTAAAATACAGGAAAAAAAGGGATTTTTAGTTACTGTGATAGCAACTTGCACAACCTATTCCGAGGAACACTCTACAGAAATTGTCCAGTGTAGTCCAAGTGAAAAGCTGATAGAGAATATTCGGATAATAAGAGTGTTACCAAAAGGAAATAGAAATTCTCTGAAAAACAAAATATTTCCGAAATATGACATTTTTGATTTATTAAATTCTCTTCAACCAGATGCAGTGATGATACATGGTCTTGGAACGTATGGGTCAAATAAAAGTATAATTAAATTTATAAAATATATCCGACAAAATAACAGATCTTGTTTTATTGCTGGAGATACACATAGATTTTTAGAGGTAGCACCGAGGGCTGTGACTTTAAAACAAAAAATGATTCAATATATTCGCGAAAAGGAAATAATTCGTCTGGTACCTTATTATGATGCAATATATGCTATTACGCCGGCTTGTATGGATTATGCAGAAAAATATTATGATATTGCCCCCAAAAAGATAAAATTACTTCCATTAGGATATGATCCATATATGATAGATTATTGCCACAGAAAAGAAATTAGATCAAAAGTACGTTTGAAATATGGAATTAATGAAAAAAGCATATTAATTGTTCATGGTGGAAAAATCACAAAAAGAAGGAAGACCATAGAACTGCTAAGAGCTTTTCAGAAAATTGGTAATATAAATTGTAAATTGCTGATATTTGGAGAAATGTCTAAAGAATGTAAAAAAGAATGTGAAACTTTAATTGAGGAGAATTCTCAGCAAATAATATATACAAATGCTTTATCTCAAAAAGAGTATTTGAATATTTTTCTGTCTGCTGATTTAGGGGTTTTTCCAGGTGGTCAGTCTGTATTATGGCAAGAAGCAATTGGATGTGGATTACCATTAATTGTGGGAAAGGCAGATAATATCTCATATTTAGACAGAGGTGGAAATATATGTTTTGTTGATGGAAATGATATTGATGAAATAGGAATAAGAATAAAAGAATGTTTAGATGAAAGAAAATTAGAACAAATGAGAATTATAGCAGAAACGGATGGTAGAAAATTTTTCTCATATGATTCAATTTCTCAAATAATTGAAGAGGATATGAAAAAATATTATGAAGAGTAAAAAACAAGTAAAAATTGGATTAGTTCTTTCATATTTATTGATTATTTTACAAACAATATATGGATTGTTTATGACACCATTTATTGTTAATTCATTGGGAGTTGATGAATATGGAGTATATAAAACAATATCTGCGATTACCGCTTCTATGATGGTTATGGATTTGGGTCTTGGCGGAACTGTTACAAGATATGTTGCTAGCTTTGTGGCTGATAAAAAAGAAAATGAAATTCCAAATTTTATGGCTATGAATGTGATACAGGCTGGTATTCTAGCAGGTGTTATTATGGGATTAGCTGCAGGTATATATCAGTTTATAGGTCCTATATATGGAGATTCATTTACTGCACAACAGTTACAGACAGCAAAAATAATCTTTATAATTTTGTCTTGTAATGTTGCCATTCATGTAATAGAAAATGTATTTAATGGTTTAGTAAAAGGATATAATCACTTTATCTTTGGAAATGGAGTTATGATGGCAAGATTACTTGCTCGAATAGCTTTAGTATTTATTGTACTTTCTATATATGGAAGTTCAATTGCTCTTGTATTGATTGATTTATGTGTTACCGTAATATTTTTCGTAGTTGAATTGATCTATATTAGATTTAAACTTCGAGTGACAGTAAAATTTCAGCATTGGGATAAATCATTATTTGTCGAAGCAGGTGTTTATTCAATTTTAATGTTTATAACATCTATTATTTCACAGGTAGAAAGTAATTTGGATAATGTTGTAATAGGTGCATTTGCAGGTCCTGCATTGGTAACGGTATATTCGGTTGGATTAACCATTTTTAGTATGTATTTAAATTTATCCTCTTCTGTTTCAGGGATAATGCTTCCGACAGTTACTAAGATTTTACGAGAAGATGATTGGAAGAGAAAAATGCAACGTGTCATTGTAAAAACGGGAAGATTTCAGTTTTTGCTTTTAGGAGCAGTTGTTATTGGATTTTTATGTCTTGGCAAAGATTTTATTAATGTATGGATGGGAAAAGGATTTTCAGATGCATATTATATAACGCTTTTATTAATGATTCCCTCTCTGCTTGAATTGTGCGTTAATGTATGTCTCACTGTTTTACGAGCGAAAAATATGATAGGTTTTAGGACGGCTATTGTATTTGCTACGACAATTTTAAATTTAATTGTAACGATTATTTTGGTAAAGAATTGGAGTTATTTTGGAGCTGCAATAGGCACAGCTATTAGCTATATTATTGGTAGCGTATTGATAATGAATATCTACTATAGAAAAAAATTAGGATTTAACATGTTAAAAATATATAAGGGTATTTTTTCTAAAATCTGGCTTTGTCAAATAGCAACAGGCATAGTAGTTTTTTTTAATAGTAGATGGTTACATGGTACATGGTTTTCAATAGTTGTAAATGTTATTTTATTTTTCATAGTATATGGGATACTCCTTATGGTATATGGTCTCAATAAAGAAGAGAAAAAAACTATTCCGTTACTACGAAAATATGTAAAGGATTGATATTTTTATGAATGAATGTGAGAAATATTTAATAAATTTTTTGTCACAAGGGATACCAGAACTTGAAAAAAGAATTGCTTATATAAAGATGGATGAGGAAATTCCTGATGGGAAAGATATTATAATTATAAAATCGAATTTCTTTGAGGATGGAATATTTGGAAGTAAGGATACTGAGCCAAGACTCCCATTATCATTATTGAATGGAATTCCCATTTTATATGGCGAGCCTGAAATTAAAAAGTTAGATGCTAAAACGGTCATATATGCCGATCTAATAGCATCTGCTTTTTTTTTAATTACAAGATATGAAGAAATAATAAATAAGGATCGAGATGAATTCGGAAGATTTCCAGGGAAGAAAAGTGTTCCATATTTAGCAGGGTTTATACATCGCCCAATAGTAGATGAATATACTGCATTATTAAAAAAAATTGCAGGAATAGAAGATGATAAATATTGTAAGAGATTATGTCTTACGCATGACATAGATTCTCCTTATACACATTTTAACCTTTTTACGGCGATTAGAAAGACAGTAGGCGATATTGTACGTAAACGTCCAATATCAACATATCAGTATCAACATTTAGTAGGGAAGATTAAAGATGATCCAAAGTATATATTTGATCGAATGATTAAAACTGATTTAGAGGTATCGGATAATCAGGTAATTTATTTTGTCAAGAGTGGAGGGAACATTAAACCCTATGATGATTATATATATATAAAAGATAAAGCGTGGAGACAATTAAGTGATGAATTGCTTCAATCTGGAGCAGAAATAGGTTTTCATTCGAGTTTTGAAGCTGCTGAGAATCCAGAGGTTTTTTATGAAGAATTAAAATTACTTGAGAGGATACAAAAAACGAAAGTTACAAAACATAGAAGTCACTATTTGCGATCCATGGAACCTGATAGTTTTAATGTTTTGATTAATGCTGGTATAACAGACGATTATACAATGGGGTATGCAGATATTGCGGGATTTAGGCTGGGTACAGCTCGAAATGTTCTGTGGATAGATCCAAAATCCAAGAAACTTACATCGTTGGTATTACATCCAATGATTGCTATGGATAGTTCATTAATTGGAAAAAATTATATGAATTTATCAGTAGAAGAGGCAATTTTATATTTAAAAGGATTAATTGATACATCCGGTTATGGTACACCATCTGTAATTTGGCATAACCATATTATGTACAATACATCTGAATTAGAAACAATTTATAACTGGCTTATAGGATATTTAAAAGCATAATTTAGTAGGAAGGGAGTATAGCTTATGGAAGAAAAAAATATTTCTGTCATGCTACTGCATTAGTTGATGAAGGTGCTGTAGTTGGAGAGGGAACACGTATTTGGCAATGGTGTCATATTATGAAAGGTGCTAATGTTGGAAGAAATTGTAATATTGGTGAGAACGCTTTTATAGAGACAGGAGTTGAACTTGGAAATAATGTAAAAGTAAAAAATAATGTAGCTTTATATACCGGATTTAAATGTGAAGATAATGTTTTTATTGGTCCAAATGCGGTATTTACTAATGTTGCAAATCCGAGAAGTTTTATAGAAAGAAAATCTGAATTTAAACAGACCATTATTCGAGAGGGCGCAACGATTGGAGCAAATGCAACAATCGTATGTGGACATGATATTGGTAAATATGCATTTATCGGAGCAGGTTCGGTAGTAACAAAAGAAGTACCTGATTATACGATGGTTGTAGGAAATCCGGCGAGAAAATATGCTTATGTATGTAAATGTGGATGTAAATTGAATCTAAATCTTGTTTGTACTTCTTGCGGGGAAAAATATTATGCAGATGAAAAAGATAAAATTCATCCTGTGGAACAATAGTATATTTCATGAATTGGAGGAGATAAGAATATGAAAATACAACTTATGAATGTGCAACGACAACATGAAACATATGCTTCAGAGTATGAAGAGGCAGCGTTAAAAGTACTTCGAAGTGGAGGATATATCGGTGGCACTGAAGTAGCATCTTTTGAGGAAGAGTTTGCTGCTTACGAAGGTGCGAAATATGGCATATCTTGTGGAAATGGTACGGATTCAATTGTTTTAGCATTAAGAGCATTGGGCATAGGAAAGGGAGACGAAGTAATTACTGTTTCTTGGACCTTTTTTGCTACAGCAGAGAGTATAGCTGCCGTCGGAGCAACACCTGTATTTATTGACGTTTGTGAAGATACATATTGTATGAATCCAAAACTTATAGAACCAGCTATTACAAAAAAAACAAAGGCTGTTTTATTAGTTCATTTTTATGGTAATTCATGTGATATGGATGCAATTAGGGCAGTATGCAAAAAAAATGGGTTATATTTGATTGCGGATTGTGCGCAATCTGCAGGTACTAGATATAAAGGGGAAAGGAAGAATTGTCTTGGAGATGTTTCTTGCTTTTCTTTTTTTCCAACAAAAAATCTTGGATGTGACGGAGATGGAGGGATGGTTCTTACTGACGACGAAGATATTGCTAGGGCATGTAGATCCCTTAAAGTTCATGGATCTGGTAAGGATGGATTATGGACGTTAAAACGTGAATACGAGTTAAAAGGAAAAAGCTTTCCGCAAAGTATGCCAGTTGGTGAAAGTAAATATTACAATTATTTGATTGGATATAATTCTAGGCTTGATGCTATTCAGGCGGCGATTCTTCGTAAGAAACTTATACATTTAGAGGAGTTTGTTTCGGGAAGAAGAAATAATGCGAGATTATTTAATGAAGCATTTAAAGATACTGATTATGTAAGACCTGTTGAAGAGAAAAATGCATATCATTCTTATTATATATATGCGTTAAAGCATGATAATGCAGAAAAAATTATGGAACAATTAAAAGCCAATGGGGTTCCATGTGGAACATATTATCCAGTACCGCTTCATCTTCAAGGGGCGTTTTCCTATCTGGGATATAAGATTGGAGATCTTCCTGTTACAGAGAATCTTAGTAAGACAACTTTTGCTATACCGGTATTTCCAGAGATGTTTGATGAAGAAAGAGATTATATTATTAAACAGGTTAAGAACGCATTGGAGGAATTATAATGAAATATGCACTTATTGGTTGTGGACGTATTGCAATAAATCATATAAAAGCGTCAAGAAATAATGAATTAGAACTAGTAGCACTGTGTGATCTTTCGTTAGAACATATTGATATTCTTTTAGAAAAAACAGAATATGTTACTGAGGCTGAACGATATACTGATTATAAAAAAATGATAGATGAGCATCCAGAACTTGATATTGTTGCTATCGCTACGGATAGTGGTGTTCATGCAGAAATAGCACTTTACTGCATTGATCATGGTATAAATGTTATTGTTGAAAAACCTATGGCAATGTCTATGCAAGATGCTAATGAAATGATTAAACGTAGCGAGAAGATGCAGATTAAACTTGCAGTTTGTCATCAAAATCGATTTAATGTAGCAGTTCAGGAAATGCGAAAAGCTATTGAAGAAAAAAGATTTGGAAAACTTTCTCATGGTTCAATAAATGTGCGTTGGAATAGAAATAAAGCTTATTATGAGCAGGCACCGTGGCGAGGAAAATGGGCATCAGATGGAGGTGCTCTTATGAATCAATGCATACATGGAATAGATCTTCTCAGGTGGATGATGGGGGATGAAGTTGATGAGGTTTTTGGCGTAACCAGACAACAATTTCATGATTATCTTGAGTGTGAAGATATTGGTATGGCAGTTTTGAAATTTAAAAATGGAGCTGTTGGAACAATTGAGGGCACGGTTAATGTGTATCCTAAAAATCTTGAAGAGACATTATATTTATTTGGAGAAACTGGAACGGTAAAACTTGGAGGAACTTCTTGCAATAACATAGATGTGTGGGATTTTGAAACGGAATTCAGTGAAGATGTTGGGAAAGCGGGTCTTCAAGAAATGACATCTAATGTATATGGGAATGGGCATACAAGTCTTTATACAGATGTTATTGAAGCAATTAAGACAGATAGAAAGCCATATGTTGACGGTTATGCTGGAAGAAATGCATTAGAAGTTGTATTAGCTATATATAAGAGTCAAAAAACAGGAATGCCAGTTAAATTGCCACTTGAAAATTTTGCTTCCGTTGATTTGACAGGAATGTTTGGTAAAGGATGCTTATAAGAAGTTAGAGGAAAATTATTTTATATATTAGAAACCTAATAAGCGGATCGATATGTGTTAAAAAAGATGAATATGTAAGCTGTTATAGAAAGGTCGCTTTAAGCGGCTTATTTTATTGAATAAAAGTTAATATGAAAAAGGTGCTTAAAGATGCAGAAAATTGAGCATGTGAAAATTTTTGCCTTGCAATATTATAGAATTTAATGTATAGACTTTTTCATAGTCTCAAGCTTGGGAGCACATTGAGATATATGGCATGACGTAAATGTTATATTCAAAAGACGTTTTTGTTTGCTTTTAGGATGCTAGAGAGGTGTATAAAATGAAGAAACAAAAGATCAATTTACTAAACAAGAGAGTTTTTGTTACCGGCGCAGCCGGTTTCATCGGTGCCAACCTGGTACTGGAATTATTCCGCAGTGTTCCATCTGTACATATCATTGGTATTGACAATATGAATCCATACTATGATGTGTCTATCAAGGAATACCGCCTGAAGCAGA
>ERZ773103.1276-NODE-1276-length-27139-cov-5.172980_pt1 | contig 27139 bp, 16 predicted proteins | sample MGYA00511118_ERZ773103 | MGnify/ENA primary metagenome ERZ773103 (study PRJEB29015, sample SAMEA2737821) | human gut metagenome | biome: human gut; feature: human-associated habitat; material: faeces | place: China | collected 2012 ... | reverse complement strand
CTGGTATACTGGTTTGTATTCTCTGTAGGATTTCGTTCCGGTACAGGAGATCTTGGAGTACCATTTGTTCTGTATCTGGTAGCAGGTATTGTGCCATGGTTCTTTTTCCAGGATGCCCTGATCGGAGGAACCAACTCCATGCTGGAATATAATTATCTGGTCAAAAAGGTAGTATTCAATATCAGTGTGCTGCCTGTTGTCAAGATTATTTCCGCATTGTTTGTACATTGTTTCTTTGTGCTGTTTACCATTATCCTGTATGCGGCATATGGAAAATTTCCGGATGTGTATTATTTTCAGCTGATCTACTACAGCATCTGCGTGTTTATCCTTGTTCTGGGATTAAGCTATGCAACCAGTGCGATCGTGATCTTTTTCCGTGATCTGACTCAGATCATCAACATTGCACTTCAGGTTGGAATCTGGCTTACACCGATCATGTGGATCGCCGAGACTTCACTCCAGGGACATGAGACACTTCAGAAGATCCTGAAGCTGAATCCGTTATATTATGTGGTTTCCGGATACAGAGATACCTTCCTTATGAAGTCCTGGTTCTTTGAACATGCAGGATGGACGGTCTATTTCTGGGTATTTACGATCCTGTGCTTCCTGTTTGGCAGCTGGGTATTTAAACGTCTGCGCATTCATTTTGCAGATGTACTGTAGAGAATGTGGAGGAAAGAAAGAACGTGGATAATAAAAATGTAATACAGGTGAGCCATCTTACCAAGATGTATAAGCTTTATGACAAGCCCTCTGACCGATTGAAAGAGGCACTTGGGCTTACTAAGAAGAAGCTCTATCGTGAGCATTACGCACTTCATGATGTGAATTTCGACATTCAGGAAGGCGAGTGTGTGGGAATTATCGGAACCAATGGTTCCGGCAAATCAACCATTTTAAAGATTATTACCGGCGTGCTGACTCCGACAGAAGGCGAGGTAAAGGTAAACGGCCGTATCTCCGCACTTCTGGAGCTGGGCGCAGGATTTAATATGGAATATTCCGGTCTTGAAAATGTGTATCTTAACGGAACCATGATCGGATTCTCTAAGGAAGAGATTGATGCCAGACTTGATGATATCCTGGATTTTGCAGACATTGGAGATTTTATCCATCAGCCTGTAAAAACATATTCCAGCGGTATGTTCGTGCGTCTGGCTTTTGCTGTTGCAATCAATATTGATCCGGAGATCCTTGTGGTTGACGAGGCACTGTCAGTAGGTGACGTATTTTTTCAGGCAAAATGCTATCATAAATTCGAAGAGTTCAAGAAACAGGGAAAGACAATTCTGTTCGTAAGTCATGACCTGAGCAGTGTGTCAAAATACTGCGACAGGGTTATTCTTCTGAATAAAGGTGTGAAGATGGATGAAGGCTCTCCGAAGCAGATGGTAGATCTTTACAAGCAGCTTTTGGTAGGACAGGATCCTGTAAAGCAGCAGGAAGAGCCCGGATCTCCTTCAAAAGAGGAGAAAAGCGAGGGCAATTTCCAGGCCAACCCGAATATGCTGGAGTACGGAAACCGTATGGCTGAGATCATTGATTTCGAGGTGGTGGATGATAAGGGAGTCCGCTCCAATACCATTGAAAAAGGCAGCAGTTTCCGGATCCGTATGAAAGTCCGTTTCAATGAGGATATCCAGGAACCCATTATGGCTTATACCTTTAAGAATATCAAAGGGACAGAGATCACAGGAACTAATACCATGTTTGAGAAAGTACAGGTGGAGAAATCAGGAAAAGGTGATGTGTGTACAGCCACTTTTACCCAGGATATGAACCTCCAGGGCGGGGAGTATCTGCTTTCTTTCGGATGTACCGGCTACAAAGACGGCGATTTTACTGTGTTCCACAGACTTTATGATGCCTGCAACATTACAGTAGTTTCAGCAAAGAATACAGTGGGCTTTTATGATATGAATTCCAAAGTAGAAATACAGTGTGAGGATTAAGTATGGGAGAAAAAATCGGAAAGGTATTCCTGGATACCACGTATTATCCGGGTAAAGACTTATACAGTGACGGTGCTATTGAGGATGAGATGTTATCCATTGCCAGAGATTACGCACCGGAAGAATTCAACCGTGTGATCGCAGAAAGGGAGAGCTGGCCGATCCTGTATCATTTTTCCCATATCAGGGAGAATATCTTAAGCTGGGTTCCTTTTAAGGGAGACGAGAAGGTTCTGGAAGTGGGGGCAGGCTGCGGTGCCGTCACAGGTGCGCTGTGCCGTAATGCAGGAGAGGTGACAAGTATCGATCTTTCCATGAAGCGCAGCCGTATCAATGCCTACCGTCACAGAAACCAGGAGAATCTTAAGATCCTGGTGGGAAATTTCCAGGAGATCGAGAAAAATCTCACAGAGAAATACGATTATATTACCCTGATCGGAGTGTTCGAGTACGGGGAGGCTTATATTCAGAGCGAAGATCCATATGTGGATTTCCTGAAGATCATTTCCAGACATCTGAAACCGGACGGAAGAATCATCCTTGCTATTGAGAACCGTCTGGGCTTGAAATACTGGGCCGGATGCACAGAGGATCATTTCGGAACTCTTTTCGAGGGGCTGGAAGGCTATCCTAGGACAAATGGTGTCAAGACTTTTACAAGAAAAGAATTTCGTCAGATCCTGAAACAGGCCGGGGACCTGAAGGCTTCCTGGTACTATCCGTTCCCGGATTACAAGTTCCCGATGATTGTATATTCTGAGAAATATCTTCCGAAAAAAGGCGAGCTGAACCGGACAGAATATAATTTTGACCGCTTCCGGTTGCAGCTTTTCCAGGAATCACCGGTATATGATACACTTCTTGATAATGATCTGTATCAGGAATTTGCCAATTCTTTCCTGCTTATGATCGGTAGGGAACAGCCTGAGATGGAAACCATCTATGCCAAGTTTTCCAATGAGAGGGACAGGAAATTTGACATTCGCACAGAGATTGATCACACAGGAAACGGCAGCCGTGTCGTAAAGAAAGTTCCGGAAACAAAAGAGGCAGAAAGCCATATAAATGGTCTGGAGAAAATCTGCGGAGAGCTTGGCAGACTTTATGCAGTTGCAGGAATCCGGGTAAATCGCTGCAAGGCACAGCCTGAAGCCGCAGAATTTGAATATCTTACAGGCATGACTCTGGAAGAAAAGCTGGATACTCTTCTGGAAGAAGGAAAAAACGACCAGGCAGAAGAACTGCTTTTTTCCTATATAAATAAAGTAAAACAGATCCATGAGAAGGAAGATTTTCAGAAAACAGAGGGATTCGTGAAAGTATTCGGCGATGTAGAGCTGCCGGAGAACCTGAAAGCTGCACCACTTTCCAACATTGATTTTGTCCCTGCAAATGTAATACTCGAGGGCGAAAAAGCTACTGTCATCGATTACGAGTGGACATTCTTTTTCCCGGTACCGTCCAATTTCCTTGTGTACCGCATGATCCACTATTATCTGGAAAGTGATGGAAAACGTGAAAATCTGAAAAGCCGCGGCTTCTATGAGAAAGCCGGCCTCACAGAGAAAGAATGCCAGGTTTATGCAGATATGGAGAAGAATTTCCAGAAATATATGCTTGGCAGCCACAATGCCATGCTGAACCTCTATGAAAGGATTTCGCCGGGCAAGGCTGACGCTGTGCAGTTTTATGAGGTGAAGAAACTGGAAGCTTCTCAGAGCCTGCAGGTATTCTGGGATGCAGGCAGAGACTTTAATGAAGCAGATTCCGGAAAATACCCGATAAAGAACAAAAAGGTCTATGCCAAAGTAATGCTTCCTCTTCATACCAGAAAGCTGAGACTTGATCCAGGTGAACTGAGAAGCGGCCTGCATATCCGCAGGATGAGCTGGTCAGACGGAACACCTGTGAAGTTTTTTACAGAAGGATGCAGCCTGGGCGGAGATACTTACTATTTCGGCGGCGAGGATCCTCAGATCATCATTGAGGAAATTCCGGAAAAAGCAGAATTTATAGAGATCGATCTGGAATTTACAGATGAGAAAAAAGCAGGGCAGAAATTCTGGCAGAAATATCAGAACAAGGAGCGGAAGCTCCGTCAGATCCGCGCTGAGATCGCCGGAAATGAAAAAATGCTTGAGGTTATGAAACACAGCCGTTTGTGGCGTGCATACCGTAAATTCAAAAAAATATGACAGAGTGCTGCTGTTCACAAGAGGGATATGACTATGGCAAAAATACTTTGGAATGTTGATGAAAAAAAATACAATGACAGGAATGCTCATACGCTGATCCTGACCGGATGGGCTACAGAGCAGGGAAATCCCGCGCTTACTTTTTTCCTGCAGGGAGATGGAGAGGGAATTTCCATTTCGCAGCCGGAAAGGTTTGACAGAGCTGATGTTGCCAGAAGTCTGTCCGAACTTGGAGAAGTCCGGGATGCAGGATTCACCCTGAAGATCCCGGAGATCCTGACTCTGGCAGAGAAATATACAAGGCTGGAAGTATTTCTTTCTGATGGAAGTGAGAAAGAAGTGATCTTTTCCTCCACAGGGAAAGAACTGGAAGATTTCTGTATGGACTGCCTGATGGAATATCGTATTGATAAAGAGCAGATCCTGGGAAAAAATACACTTCTTGTAGAAGGATGGGTACTGGATCAGCAGGGATCCGACGAGGTTTTAGTGGAAGACCGCGCAGGGAAACCGGTGAAATGCACCATAAACCGGGGAAGACGTCCGGATGTGGAAGAAGAGCGTGGAATTACAGCTTCCGGAAGCCGTGAGATCGGTTTTTCCGTTCAGGTGGATCTGGAAGAAACCGGAAACAAGGAGCTTCTGGTCTGCTTTAAAGGACCGAAGACGCAGAAGAAATATCTGGTGGATGTCCGGAAACTGAAAAAAGAAAAATCCGTTTTTTACCAGAGGATGAACCTGCTTTCCATAGAGAATAAGGATGCAAACAGAGCCTATATTAAAGAAAAAGGCCTGAAAGAATTCCTGCATTATGTGGCAACCTATCAGCCGGACAGTGTTTCCGTAGATTATGAGGAATGGCTGAAATCTCATGCAGCCGGCAGAAAAGAGCTTCTGAGACAGAAGAAGACTGTATTTAAAGAAAAACCTCTGATCAGTATTGTGATTCCTCTTTATAACACGCCCGAGGAATATCTGAAGGAACTGATAGATTCTGTGAGAGCCCAGACTTACACAAACTGGCAGCTGTGTCTTGCAGACGGCAGCGAAGGCCTGGAAACAAGAGCTTTTCTCAATAAAAAATACAGAAAAGAAAACCGCATTACTTATAAAAAGCTGAAAGAGAACAAGGGAATCTCAGAGAATACCAATGCAGCCATGAAGCTGGCAGCAGGAGAGTATATCCTGCTCTGTGATCATGATGATGTTCTTACACCGGACGCGCTGTTCCACATTGCGAAGGCCATTACAGAGCAGAAGGCAGATGTGATCTACACAGACGAAGATAAAGTCAGTATGGATGGCAAACATTATTTTGAGCCGAATTTCAAGCCGGATTATAATTTGTTCCGTCTTCGCGAGAATAATTATATCTGCCATATTTTTGCATTTAAGAGAAGTCTTCTGGAACGGACCGGTACGTTCCGGCCGGAGTATGACGGAGCACAGGATTTTGACCTGATCTTACGATGCTGTGAGCAGGCAGAACGGATCGTTCATATCCCGAGAGTTCTGTATCACTGGAGAAGCCATATGAATTCCACGGCAGCTAACCCGGAGAGCAAGCGGTATGCTTTTGAGGCAGGGAAGCGTGCAGTGGAGGATCATTACAGGAGACTGGGAATTAAGGCAGAGGTGGAGATGACAGACCGTCCGGGCTGGTACAGAAGCCATGTAGCCATTGACGGTGAGCCTATGATCTCCATTATCATTCCAAACAAGGATCATATCGATGATCTGGATCTCTGCATAACTTCCATTGAGGAGAAGTCTACCTGGAAGAATTATGAGATCCTTGTGGTTGAGAACAACAGCGAGCAGAAAGATACCTTCGTATATTATGAGGAACTGCAGAGAAGATACGACAATGTGAGAATACTAACCTGGAAAAAAGAATTCAACTATTCTGCCATCAACAATTTTGCTGTAAGGGAATCAAGAGGTGAGTACCTTCTGTTCCTGAACAATGACGTGGAGATCATCACCCCGTCCTGGATGGAGGAGATGCTTCAGATCTGCCAGCAGAAAGGTGTGGGAATGGTTGGGGCAAAGCTGTACTATCCTGATGATACCATCCAGCATGCAGGTGTTGTGCTGGGACTTGGCGGAATTGCCGGACATATCATGTGCAAGGCTAACCGGGATGAGATCGGATATATGGGACGTTTGGTTTCCGTGCAGGAGATCAGTGCTGTCACAGCGGCCTGCATGATGATGAAAGCATCTGTATTTTGCGATGCAGGCGGTTTTGACGAGGAGCTTCGTGTGGCATTTAACGATATCGATCTGTGCATGCAGGTTCGCAGTATGGGAGAAAAGATCGTATTTACTCCTTATGCAGAGCTTTATCATTATGAATCCAAGTCAAGAGGACTGGAGGATACACCGGAGAAACAGCTTCGTTTCGGAAAAGAAGTGAAATGCTTCAAGCGCAAATGGGAAAGAGACTTGCTGAAAGGCGATCCGTATTACAGTCCGAATTTGTCCCTGAAAGAAGGGGACTGTTCTCTGCGAAAAGAAGAAAGAAATGGGGAGTATCATGCCTAAGGAAATATTTGAAGTAACAAGAGAAAGATTTCATCTACTGGACAGAAATAAATATATTGTACAGGGAAGCTGGCCGAAAGAAGCGAAAGTGGAAGTCTGCCTGGACAGTCAGAAGCTCCCGGTGAAAGTGGAGAAGCTTGAGATCGTAAGTGCCATGGAGCGTTTTAAAGATCCGGATCTTATGCGCGGTGAGCAGATCACCATGACTATAGAGATGCCGGATCAGCTGGACGAGTACCGCAAGCTGGTGATTTATGCAGCATCTGAAGGGAAGCGAACTGTGTGGTTTTCCATCACAGCTGCAGAGCTTGAAAAAAAACGTGACAAGCCTCAGGTGTATTTTGAGGAAGAAAAAGTACAGCAGGGAATGGTGCGCTTAAGAGGCTGGGCTATTGCAAAAAGTCCTGTGACCATCCGCATTTATGACGAGAATAAAGAACAGCTGGCAGCAGACATCCAGAGAACAGACCGTGTGGATGTAGATCAGCTTTACGATGAGATCGAGCATCCGGAGAAAACAGGATTTTTCACGGAGGTGACAGGTGTTTCCGGTAAATGTCTCTATGTAGTATTCTACGCAGGAGACAGAAAAACAGTAAAAGTTGTTCCGCTTCGCAAGCTCGATGTCTTTGCAAAAAAAGTTGATAAGTATGCAAAAAAAGGGATCCGTTACTGGAAATCCCAGGGTGGTGCAGCTCTTGCCGGAAAAGTGGTATCCAAGATCCGCACAGTTTCTACAAGAGAGATCCCATATCAGAAGTGGATCACCCGCCATCTTCCTGGCAAGGCAGAATTGGAGAAGCAGAGAAGGACGAAATTCAGTTACAGCCCGAAGATATCCATTGTTGTACCGCTGTACAAAACACCGGAGAAATATCTGCGCAGACTGGTGGAGTCCATTCAGCAGCAGACATATACCAACTGGGAGCTGTGTCTTTCTGACGGAAGCGGGGATAATTCTCCGATAGCAGGAATTCTGAAAGAAATTTCTGCGAAAGATAAACGGATCAAAATAATCTCCCATGACTGTGCACTGCAGATCTCCGAGAATACAAACAGTGCCATAGAAGCAGCAACCGGGGATTTTATTGCATTTGCAGACCATGACGATGAGCTGACACCTCATGCTTTGTTTGAATGTGTGAAAGCCCTTAACGAGAAGCCGGAGACGCTGGTGATCTACTCTGACGAAGATAAAATGTCCATGGACGGACACAAATTTTTCCAGCCGCATTTTAAGCCGGATTACAATCCGGATCTTCTGTGCACAGTAAACTATATCTGCCATCTTTTTGTGGTATCCCGCAAGGTAATAGATAAAGTTGGAATGCTGCGCAAAGAGTTCGACGGAGCCCAGGATTACGATTTTGTTTTTCGTTGTGTGGAAGCTGTGAAGGATGAAGAAATCTGTCATGTGCCCAAGATTTTGTACCACTGGAGATGCCACGAGGATTCCACAGCCGAGAATCCGGAGAGCAAGACATATGCTTTTGACGCCGGACGAAGAGCTGTGCAGGAGCATTACAACAGGATCGGCGTGAATGCAGAGGTTCTGGACGGAGAGTTCCTTGGCCTGTACAGAACGAAATTTGTACGGGACTATGATCCGCTGATCTCTATTATAATTCCCAACAAAGATCACATTGATGATCTGAAACGCTGTATGGATTCCATTGACCGGAAATCTGCTTACAAAAATTATGAGTATGTAATTGTGGAAAATAACAGTACAGATCCTGCCACATTTGAATATTATAAGAAGCTCGAGAAGGAAAATGAAAGAGCCCATGTAGTTTACTGGGATGGAGTATTCAACTATTCTGCCATCAACAACTATGGAGCTTCTTTTGCAAAAGGAGAGTATCTCCTGCTCCTCAATAACGATACGGAGATCATCAATCCGGGCTGTCTGGAAGAGCTTCTTGGGTACTGCATGCGCAGCGATGTAGGTGCAGTAGGAGCCAGACTGTATTATGAGGATGACACGATCCAGCATGCAGGTGTTGTGATCGGCTTTGGCGGAATTGCAGGGCATTGCTTTGTGATGCAGCCAAGAGGAACGACAGGATACTGCCACCGTATTATCTGTGCCCAGGATTACAGTGCTGTCACAGCAGCCTGCATGATGGTGAAGCGCAGTGCTTTTGAGAAGGTGGGCGGACTTTCCGAGGATCTTGCGGTTGCATTTAATGATATTGATTTCTGCATGAAGCTGAGAAAAGCAGGATACCTGATCGTATACAATCCGTATGCAGAGCTTTATCACTATGAATCCAAATCAAGAGGTCTGGAGGATACACCGGAGAAGGTGGCACGTTTCAACCGTGAGATCTCCATCTTTGAGAAAAAATGGCCGGATATCCTGAAAAATGGTGATCCTTATTATAATCCGAATCTGACACTGAAAAGCCAGGACTTTTCTCTGAAGCGAATCTAGGAGGACTGGGCTTATGCAAAAATATATAACAAAAGAATCAAAGACAAGGCTGCTGCTTCTGGCAGCTTTGTTTTTCAGTTGCCTGTTTATTTTCCGGCAATATCTGTTCGGAGATTCCGTGCTGGTTTTTGATGATGTAGGCGGGGATACCTGGCAGCAGTATACAATGTACTATGCAGATATCGTGAACCATCTCCGTGCCGGGAATTTTTCATTCTGGGATTTTACCAATGGAATCGGGAGCAGTTTGTTTACGATGCTGCAGGTGGATCCGTCGTTGATTCTGATTTGTCTTATTGGCGTGGCCCTGGGGCCAGCACATATGCTGTATTATCTGGTAGTTCTTCAGATACTGAAGATCCTGGCAGCAGGGTGGATCTTTTACTGGTTCCTCTCAGAGTTCGGGTACAGCAGACAGGCCAGGTTTCTGGCTTCTTTTGCATACGGACTGAACGGATATCTTCTTGTGTGGGGACAGCATTATCAGTTTGGCATGGTGGTGATCTATCTGCCGCTGATCTTTTTATTTGAGGAAAAATTTATCCGGGGGAAAAAAGGCCGCGCACTTTTTCCGGTGACAGTGTTCCTAAGCGGAATCTACAGTGTTTATCTTTCCTATATGACACTGATCGGTGCAGGACTCTACCTGATCTTCCGTCTTGTGATGGAAGTGGAAGATTTCGGAACCGGGGTACGGAAGTTTTTCAGTGGCTGTGCCCAAATGGTCCTTGGAATCGGAATGAGTCTTGGAGTATTCCTTCCGATGGCGGCAAATATTATGAATTCTTCCAGGGTTTCAACAGGATCAGGAGGGATTTTAAGTCTTCTGAAGAAATGCTTCAAACCATATGATTTTGATTATTATAATTCATTGCTGATCCGGCCGTTTTCCACGAATCTTCAGAATCTGCAGGTTCTGGGTGATACGAAATACGAAGGCTATAAAAATTATTACGAAGACCCGGTATTATTCTGTTCTGCTCTGGCAGTGATCTTTCTGGTTCAGTTTGTTCTTGTATTCTGGAAGAGCAATGCGAAAAAACGCGTGAAGGGAGCTGTTTATGGAGCTGTGGTACTGATCCTGGTGATCATGTTGCTTCCTCTTGGCGGAATTGTGTTTAATGCTTTTACAATACCGCCCACGTATCGGTTTACCTATATTTTGATGGCTGTATTTCTCCTGGCTTTTGCATGGATGTGGGATTATCTCCAGGCTGGAGGAAGGATCAGTATTACTGGACTGGCGGTTGTGGAGATTTTGATGCTTCAGGCATATATGGCAGGATATGAGGATAGTGCTTTTTTTGCATACAGGGAAAATGCGGTGATTCTTGCAGTAACGGGAACCGTTATGGTACTTAGTGTTCTGATCCTGGGATTTTGCCGGAAAAACAGGCTTCGGAAAGTGGCATCAGGATGCCTGATGGTGATGCTTGCTGTGAATGTGATATCAGAAGGTGGAATTACATACACAGACAGGATCTGCCTGAAAAAGACAGATACACCAGCAGAACAGATGGAGGCACAGACTGGAATATTTGAGGAAAAGCTGCAGTCTGAAGATACGGAGATAGAGGCCGGAGCTGTTTTTTACAGGCCACAGACTTATTACAGGGAGCTTTACAGCCAGGATGTGCAGAATGCACTGGAGTATCTTCGTGAGACAGATTCTGAGTTTTACAGGGTGGAAAAGGATTATTCGTCAGGAACGATATCAATGGATTCCCTTGCGCAGAATTACCGGGGGATCAGTACCTATAATTCTGTTATGAACGGAAATGTAAAAGAATTCGTAAAAACCTGTTATCCGGAATTCTGTTATCTTGACCACAACCGCTACACGTTCTGGCAGATGGCAGATAACAATGTGTTCGGAGCTTTTATGGGGGTCCGTTATCTTCTTTCGAAAAATCCGGAGCTGGACAGCAGTAAATATGAACTGGTCAGCCAGTTTGGTGAGATATATCTTTACCGGAATAAAGAAGAAGGCAATGTGGCCAGATTTTATGAGAATACGATTTCAGAACAAAGCCTGAAGAAGCTTTGTCAGAAGGATGTAAGAGAGAAAAACCGGGAAACTCTTCTTGAGAATGCCATAGCTGTGAAAGGTGGAAAAGATATCGGGGATATCAGTGAGCTTGATGCTGTATCAGAAGTACAGGAGAATTCAGAGGTAACACTGAATGCGCCTGAAAAAGATTCTCATGTGACAGGAACTGTGGATGCAAAGACAGATGGTTATGTGATGTGCATGATCCCCTGCGAAAAAGGATGGACTGTTACTGTTGACGGCGAGAAAACAGAAGTCCTGCATGGCGATATCGGCTTTCTTGCATTTAAAGTTGCGAAAGGAGAGCACCAGATCGAGCTTACATACCAGGTTCCAGGTATGAAATATGGAATAGCAGCAGGCGGTGTGTGCTGGATCTTGTATCTTGGTATTGTGTTTTTTTCAGGATACAGGAAAAAAAGAGGATTTGCCGGAAAGTAAATGATCAGCAGAGCAGAGATCTGCCTGATCAGAAATATAACAGGTAATATAAAAGAGCGAAATCTCAGATTTGTTCAGGCCTTGTTAAACAGGCAGGGCCTGAACATGATATTTTATCTGAGATAACGCTCTTTTCTTTGTGAAGTGAATGCAAATACTGTTTTACTGTCGATTTTCCTGTATAAAAATCCTGTCAGGATTTAATGATCCTGATCAGTCTCCAGAGAAGAAGTACAAGGAGCAGAACACCGACTCCGCCGATGATAAAATAAGGAACCGGGGAAGCGTTCTGAGAAACTCTGGCTGCCTCCATATTCGTATCGTTCTCCTGGTTATCTGCTGTTGTGGCATCTTCAGCAGTGTTTTCGATCACTGCAGTTCCAACCTGTGTGCCGCCGAAAGAATAGGTACGGCTGATCTGTCCGTCTGATTCGGTATCTTCTGTGGTGAGATCATCAGATGTTGCACCGGAAGGAATCATCACCTGCCCACCGGAAAGAATATGAAAATCTTCCTCACTCAGATCCATAAGCTGGAAGTTTCCAAAACCATAATCCATAAGCGTGATTGCTTCGTTGGCAGTCTGCCCGGTGGCTCCGTTCATAACAACACAGATAAGAGTTGTGCTGTTTCGCTCTGCTGCTGTGACAAGAACGCTTCCGGAAGCTGTTGTTGTACTCTCACGGCCGCCGATACATCCGCTGTAATAGGTGGCTGCAGCCTGGTTGGTCAGGGAAAAACTGTTGGTAAGGTTGCGGGCTCCGCCGGAAACGTTGGTAGCAGGTATTGTATAAGAAGTTGCACTTGCGATATCACGGAAACCGTCAGTATTAATAGCTGCCTGCATGATCAGTGCAAGATCATGAGCAGTGGTATGCTGGTTGTCATCAGGAAGGCCGGTCGGGTTGGTAAATACCGTGTTGGTACATCCCAGTTCCTGTGCACGGGAGTTCATTTTTTCCACAAATGCATCTACAGATCCGCCGATCTGCTCTGCAATCTGCAGTGCGATATCATTGGCAGAGGCCAGCATAATAGCATAGAGGCACTGCTCCATGGTAAAAACTTCTCCCAGCTGTGAGGAGATATGGGCACCTCCGTCTGTAACACCGGAAACGCCTGTTTCTGTCATTGTCACCTGGTCGGTAAGCTGGCTGTTCTCAAGAGCCAGAAGACAGGTCATGATCTTCACTGCACCAGCAGGGGAAAGTGCCTGATCCATATCTTTTGCATAGAGTATGGTATTTGTGGTATCTTCCATGATCACAGCAGATGCGGAAGTGATCTCCGGACCCTGGGGCCAGCCGCTTATGGAATTGGTTGTGATCGTGGATGTGGCAGTAGCTGCTGCGGTATCTTCAGTGGCATATACCGGGGTCTGGAATATCATGGAAGCAGAAATCCCAAATGCCAGGAGAGCCGCTGTTAATCTTGTTTTTTTCATAATATAGAGTACTCCTGTTTATGTATGATTAAACGACATATATAAGCCAAGTATAACACATTTTCGCTCTTTCTTGCAAAAAAAATGCGACAATGTTAAAATACATTTATCAAATTGAGTAATACGGAGAAAATATATGAGTAAAGATGATTCCACAGGAAAAATTCAATGGGACAGATTTGTGAAAAAGCTTTCACCCTATACAGTACAAAAAGGGCTGAGATATCTGAAGCATTACGGCCTAAAAGAGTTCTGGATCCGTCTTCACGAGAGGTTCGAACCCGAAGAAGTTCCATACGGACCGTGGTATGAGGCATATCAGCCGACAGAGGAAATTCTGGAGAAACAGCGCAGGCATAAATTTAAGAACGGACCGCTTATCAGCATTGTAGTTCCGGCTTATCTGACACCGGAGCGGTTTTTAAGACAGATGTTGGATTCACTTCTTGCGCAGACTTATGAGAACTGGGAGTTGTGTCTGGCTAATGGAAGCCCGGAAGATCGGGATATGCAGACAATCCTGAAATCTTATGCAGAGATGGACAGGCGTATCCGTTATCAGGACCTGAAGGAGAATCTTGGCATTGCAGAGAATACCAATGCAGCTTTTGCCATGGCGAAAGGCGATTTCGTGGGACTTCTGGATCATGATGACCTGCTTGCTCCCAATGCGCTTTATGAGATTGCAGCAGCACTGGAAGAATACCCTGAGGCAGATGTGATCTACACAGATGAGGACAAGGTCACAACAGACCTTACGGAACATTTCCAGCCTCATCTGAAACCGGATTTTAATCTGGATCTTCTGAGATCCAACAACTATATCTGCCATTTTCTGGTGGTAAGACGCAGTGTCGTTGAGAAAGCCGGCGGTTTCCGAAGGGAATTTGACGGAGCACAGGATTATGATTTTGTTTTTCGCTGTGTGGAGCAGGCCAGGGAAATTGTCCATGTGCCGGAGATTTTATATCACTGGCGTACCCATAAATCTTCTACGGCAGATAATCCGGCAAGCAAGATGTATGCATTTGAAGCTGGCAGGCGCGCTATTGAGGGTAATCTTGAACGGACAGGGACGCAGGGAACTGTGGAGCATACCCCGGATTTCGGATTCTACCGTGTGAAGTATCCGGTACAGGGAGAACCGCTGGTATCCATTATCATCCCTAACAGAGAAGAGAAAGAGACACTTGAGGAATGTGTGGAATCCATCTTTTCGAAGACTTCCTACAAGAATTATGAGATCATCATTGTTGAGAACAACAGCAGCTCCAATGAGATTTTCAAGTATTACAAACAGCTGTCGGAAGATCCGAGAATCCATCTGATCCGCTGGAAAAAAGAATTCAACTATTCAGCCATCAATAACTTTGGTGTCCGCCATGCAAAAGGAGACTATCTTCTGTTCCTGAATAATGATGTAAAGATCATTGATCCGGACTGGCTCACAGAGATGCTTGGAATCTGTCAGCGCAGGGAAGTTGGAGCAGTTGGAGCGAAACTGATCTATCCGGATAATACCATCCAGCACGCAGGCTGTGTCGTTGGCATGGGTGGGATTGCCGGAAATATGTTTGTAAACATGCCGGCAGAGAGAACGGGATATCTTCATAAGGCATCGATTCTTCAGGATATGAGCTGTGTGACAGCCGCCTGTATGATGATGAAGAAACCTGTTTTCCAGGAAGCAGGAGGGTTTACAGAAGAACTTGCGGTTGCATTTAATGACGTGGATCTCTGCCTGAAGGTGAGAAGTCACGGTCATTTGATCGTTTATGATCCATATGTGAAACTGTACCATTACGAATCCAAATCAAGAGGTGCAGAGGACAGTGAAGAGAAGGTACGACGTTTTCAGACAGAAATCGAGTACATGCGATGCCACTGGCTGGATATCCTGAAAAAGGGAGATCCGTACTATAACAAAAATCTTTCCCTCACGAAATGGAATTATTCCCTGAAGCCGCTTCCGGGAATGGGAAAGAAGAAGGGATGAATCAATGCAGAAAGTATCGGTAGTGATACCTAACTTTAATGGTATGGCATATCTGGACGGCGTTCTTTCCAGCTTGGAAAGACAGACGATCGATAATTTTGAAGTAATACTGGTAGATAACGGATCTACAGACGGAAGCTGTGCTTTTGTGGCAGCAGAATATCCCTGGGTGCACATGATCCAGCTCCCGGAGAACTATGGTTTCAGCAGGGCAGTTAATGAGGGAATCCATGCAGCAAGGTCTCCATATGTGTTGCTTCTGAACAATGATACAGAGGCAGAACCGGATTTTCTTGAGGAGATGGTCGCTTCTCTTCGAAGACATAAGAAAGCTTTTTCCTGCCAGGCCAGGATGATCCAGCTTCATGACAGGGATAAAATGGATGATGCAGGCAATTATTACTGCGCCCTTGGCTGGGCCTATGCAAAAGGAAAAGGCAGGGATATCAATAATTATAATAAAGAACAGAAGATTTTTTCCACATGCGCAGGTGCAGCAATCTACAGAAAGAAGATCATTGACAGGATCGGTGATTTTGATGAGGAACATTTTGCATATCTGGAGGATCTGGACATTGGCTACCGTGCACGTATCAATGGATATGAAAACTGGTATGCCCCAAAAGCGAAAGTTTATCATGTAGGAAGCGGAACAAGCGGTTCCAGGTATAATCAGTTCAAGATCCGCTATTCATCCAGAAATAATATTTATCTGATTTATAAGAACATGCCGTTCCTTCAGATCATACTGAATCTGCCGTTCCTTATTGCAGGATTCGGTGCGAAGATTCTGTTTTTTACAGTGAAGGGATTCGGCCGTGAGTATCTGGCAGGAATCAAAAACGGCTTTCAGATCAGCCGGAAAAATAAAAAAGTCAAGTTTTCCATGAGAAATCTTCCGCGCTATATTGAGCTGCAGTTCGAGCTCTGGATCAACATTTTTAGGCGTTTTGCCAGTTAAGACACCATATTTTCACAGAATTTTTATATTTCGAAAGGAAGATTTTGTTGCTTTTGGGTTTCATCTATTATAAGATAAAGGCAATGAACTTAAATGAGGTGGCGGAAATTGATTAAAGATAACCAGAAAAATTTCAGTCGTCTCCATATGCTGATCGATGTGTTTGTGGTCACAGTTTCCTATGCACTGGCATGGCTGATCCGTTTTCAGGGAATTTTTGAGCATTCTGCGGTTCAGTCCAAGACTGTTCAGGAATATATGTTTATGCTCATATTCATTATTCCTGGCTATCTGCTTCTGTATCAGGCTTTTGACCTCTATACACCGATGCGGATGCAGGGGCGTCGTCTCGTGCTCGCCGGAATTGTGAAGGCGAATGCGTTAGGGCTCCTTATCATCATGTTTACACTTTATAATTTTAAAGAACTGGATTATTCCCGTCTTACACTGGTTTCATTCTTCTTTATCAATATTGCCCTTGAGTGGGGCATGCGTATGTTCATATTTTATATTCTGCGGGATATGCGAAAGAAAGGAATGAACCAGAAACAGGTGTTGCTGGTTGGATACAGCCGTGCTGCTGAGGAATATGTGGACAGGATCCTGCAGAATCCGCAATGGGGATACGTGATCAGGGGAATACTGGATGATAATGTACCGGCAGGTACAACCTATAAGGGAATCAAGGTGATCGGAAGAATTGCCAACCTTATGATCATTCTTCCATCCAGCAGGCTGGATGAGATAGCTATTACCCTGGGATTAAGTGAGTATTATCGTCTGGAAGAGATCGTAGGCTTATGCGAGAAGTCAGGAGTGCATACGAAATTTATTCCGGATTATAATAATATTATTCCGACCAAACCATATACAGAAGATATTCTCGGGCTTCCGGTGATCAATATCCGGTATGTGCCCCTGAGCAACACGTTTAATGCACTGATCAAGAGATCTATGGATATTGCAGGCGCGATCGTTGCGATCATTGTGTCCTCACCAGTGATGCTGGTGTTGTGTATGTTGATCAAGCTGACTTCGCCGGGACCGCTGATCTATAAGCAGGAACGTGTCGGGCTTCACAATCAGACTTTCCGGATGTATAAATTCCGTTCCATGGAGATCCAGAAAGAATCAGAAGAAAAAAAGGCGTGGACAGTAAAGAACGATCCAAGAGTTACCGGAATCGGTAAATTTATGCGTCATACCAGTCTGGATGAGCTTCCACAGCTTTTTAACATTCTGAAGGGTGAGATGAGTCTTGTGGGACCAAGACCGGAGCGGCCGTTTTTTGTAGAAAAGTTTAGGGAGGAGATACCACGTTATATGGTCAAGCATCAGGTGCGGCCGGGTCTTACCGGGTGGGCACAGGTAAATGGCTATCGTGGAGATACTTCTATCAGAAAAAGGATAGAGTGTGATCTGTATTATATCGAAAACTGGTCTGTGGGATTTGATATAAAGATCATGTTTCTTACCATATTCAAAGGATTTATTAATAAGAACGCATACTAAAAAGGGGAAAAGGAAAAGATGTCAAAACCTCGGAAAAAAAGCAAGAAGATTTTATTTATCCTGGAGATCGTCGTACTGCTCCTGTTTATCGGAGGTCTGTTCGTTTATGGTCAGATCTCAGCCAAACTGGATAAGATCGACATCCAGGAAACAGATCTTGCAGACCAGGATATTGTAACCAATGATCAGGCACCGCAGATGACGGGATATACCACCTATGCACTGTTCGGACTGGACCACAGAAGCAAGAATGAGAAGCTGAATACAGAGAACAGTGATACCATCATCATTGCGAGTATCAACAATGATACGAAGGCAGTCAAACTTGTGTCTGTCTATAGAGATACCCTTCTCAATGTAAAGGATGATACCTATTCCAAAGCCAATTCGGCATATGCATTTGGCGGACCGACCAACGCGGTTTCCATGCTGAATACGAATCTGGATCTGAATATCACAGATTATGTTGCCATTGATTTTAATGCGCTGGTAACTGTGGTAGACTGCCTCGGAGGATTGGACATCCCTCTTTCCTATGCGGAGATCGTTCATATGAACAATTACTGTGTGGAGACATCAGAGGAAACCGGAAAGAGCTACACACCGATCGAACTGCCGGATCCGAAGCCGGAGGATGAGGAAGCGATTGTAGATACCTATCATCTTAATGGTGTACAGGCTACCTCCTACTGCCGTATCCGTTATACTGCAAGTCTTGATATGGGACGTACCGAGAGACAGAGACGAGTGATCCAGATGATCGTAGATAAGGCGAAAAAGGCAGGACTTTCCACTATCTTTGATATTATGGATCAGGTATTCCCGATGGTCAAAACTTCTGTTTCCAAAACAGAGATCTTGAAGATGATCCCGGCTATGATCGGCTACAGTATTGATGAAACTACAGGCTTCCCCAACGATTATAAATTTGCCCAGGTAAAGGGCAGCGTTATCGTACCTACCACACTGGAATCCAATGTTCTGAAGATGCATCAGTTTCTGTATGGAGACACCAGTTACACTCCGACGCAGGATGTACTCAACAGAAGTGCCCAGATCACAAATATCGCAGGCGGAGGCGACGTGCAGGACACTGCACCTGCGGTGACAGATACACCGAATGACGCAACGGATGATTCGTACACGTGGCAGGGAGATACATCCACAGATTACAGCAGTACGGACACAAGTGATGATGCTGATTACAGCACAGACGCAGATTATGATGCGGATTACTCCGGAGACGATTACAGCACAGATACGGATTATTCCGGAGACGATTACAGCACAGATACGGACTATTCCGGAGGCGATTCCGATACGGATTATAGCGATTATACCGACGGAGAAGATTATTCGGAGAATGAATAAAACATCAAAATAAGCAACCAGCAGAAGGGACCATCCAGTAACGGGTGGTCCTTTCTGGACAGGAGACAAATATGAAAACATTAAAAACAGACGTGATCATCCCGGCATACCGTCCGGGAGAAGAATTTGAAAAACTGCTGGAAAGACTCAGCGCACAGAAATATCCTATCAATAAGATCCTTGTCATGAATACAGAAAAGAAATTCTGGAAAGAGATCTGGGAACAGAAATATCCGCTTGTGGAAGTCCGGCATCTTACAAAAGAAGAATTTGACCATGGTGGTACCAGAAGGCAGGCGGCAAAGCTTTCGGATGCGGAGATCCTTGTATTTATGACACAGGATGCAATGCCGGCAGACAGGGAGCTGATCGGAGCACTGGTAGGAGCCCTTGCAGAGAATCCACAGGCAGGAGCCGCTTACGCTCGCCAGCTTCCAAAAAAGGACTGCAGATTTCTGGAAAAATATACCCGTTCCTTTAATTATCCGGAACAGTCCTGCCTGAAAACGGAAAAAGATGTACAGACCCACGGAATTAAAACATATTTCTGTTCCAACGTCTGTGCTGCTTATGATCACAGGATCTATGATGAGATTGGTGGATTTCCGGAGCATGCTATTTTTAATGAAGATATGATCTATGCAGGCTGGATGGTAAAAAAAGGCTATGGAGTTGCCTATGTATCAGAGGCACGGGTGTATCATTCTCACAATTACAGCTGTATGCAGCAGTTCCACAGGAATTTTGATCTGGGAGTTTCCCAGGCAGAACATCCGGAGGTTTTTGAAGGAGTGCCTTCCGAAGGTGAGGGCATCCGACTGGTAAAAAAAAGTATGTCATATCTTCTGAAAACAGGCCACGTATGGCTGATCCCCGGACTGTTTTTGCAGAGTACTTCCAAATACGCCGGATATTTTCTCGGAAAACGATACAAAAAGCTCCCTGAAAAAATGATCCGATCCTGCACCATGAATCCGGAATATTGGAAAAAGAACAAATAAGAGCAGGTCACGGTTTTTTAAAAGAGATATCACAGTTTAAACACAATTCCCTGTTAAACTGTCTTTTATAAGAAAAATAAATGTTACTGAGAACGGAGTGAACAGTAACAGATAAATGCATCAGATAACATAGAAGGGAGCACCAGAGGTATGAGTGAAGAGAATAAATGGGGGACAGGCTTGCCGGATGATGATAAGAATGTTTCAGCAGAACAGAAACCGCTGACGCATCCTTATTCTGAGGGACGCAGGATGCAGGAGAGCGGACAGAACAGTGATGCGGGTGCCGGACAGAGTGAAGGCGTTTCGCAGGAGAAAACGAAATACGGACATTATGAGGTGCATCAGCCTCAGGCCGGTAATTATGCCGGTGGAAATATACCGCCCAAAAAGCCGCGGAAAAAGAGAGATTTTTCAGGCAACAACAGCTTTGGAAAGAAAGCAGCCACTGCGGTGGCACTGGCTGTGATCTTTGGGCTGGTAGCCGGAGCAGTTTTTCAGGGCGTGAATATTGCAGCAGATAAATACAGAGGAAATGACAGCAGTACAACGATCGGAAAGACAGAAACAGTTACCGGAACAGAGGACAGTACTGACAGTAGCTCTGCGGATTCTGCTGTGAAGGATATTGTGGCAGAGAGTGGTACAGTGGCCGGTGTAGCCCAGGCAACCATGTCGTCTATCGTTGCCATTACATCTGTCAGTGTGCAGGAGATCCCAAGCTTTTTCGGATATGGAACGAGGCAGTATCAGAGTGCAGGAAGTGGTTCCGGTATTATTGTAGGAGAAAATGACAGCGAGCTTCTCATTGCGACTAACAACCATGTGGTATCCGGAGCGACTACACTTACTGTGTGCTTTGCAGGCAGTGATGTGGTAGGAGCGGAAGAAGAAACCCAGGCTATGGCAAGTAGCTCCGATGGAGATGCGGATGTGGATAACGCAGTTTCTGCCAAGATCAAAGGTACCGATGAAGAGAATGATCTGGCAGTGGTGGCAGTGGAGAAATCCGATATTCCGGATGAGACCATGGATGAGATCAAGATCGCACAGATGGGAAGCTCGGACGATCTTGTAGTCGGTGAGCAGGTGGTTGCCATTGGCAATGCACTGGGCTATGGACAGTCAGTTACCTCCGGATGGATAAGTGCCCTTAATAGAAGCATCGGTACAGAGGACGGAGAAGCCAGCGGACTGATCCAGACTGATGCAGCGATCAATCCCGGAAACAGTGGCGGTGCACTTCTGAACATGAACGGTGAAGTGATCGGTATCAATGCGGCCAAGTATGCAGACAGTCAGGTGGAAGGCATGGGATATGCCATTCCGATCTCCAAGGCAGAGCCGATCCTGGAAGAACTGATGAACCGCGAAACCAGAGATAAGGTGGAAGATTCTTCCAAGGTAGGATATATGGGAGTCAAGGCTGCTGATCTTACAACAGAAGCCATCCAGATGTATAATATGCCGGCAGGTGCTTTTATTACTGAGGTAACGGAAGGTGGCGCAGCAGATAATGCAGGGATCAAAAAAGGCGATATCATTGTGAAGCTGGATGGACAGAAGGTAAGCGGCAAGGATGACCTTGTTGATAAGCTGCAGTATTATGAGGCAGGAGAAACCATCGAAGTGGTGATCTCCAGAGCGAACAGCGGAGAGTACAAGGAACAGACGGTTGAAGTGACCCTCGGAAGCAAACCCTCTTCTGACAAATAAAAGAAAATACAGGATAACCATTTGTAAACCGGGGAGCTGCATAAGAACATGCAGCTCCCCGGTTTATAAAAACTTAATTTGATACAGCGGGATTATGTGCTATAATATGCATAATAAAAACCAGAAAGGAAATGTTATGGCAGATCAGTTTGATAATAATAAAGACAATGACCAGGAGCAGAAATACGAGAAATTCTGTTTTTTATGCCGCAGACCGGAGAGTCAGGCAGGGAAGATGATCGACCTTCCTAATCATATACATATCTGTGCGGATTGCATGCAGAAAAGCTTTGATACTATGAATACCCAGATGAACAATGGAAATTATTCCGATCTTTTTAACATGCCGAATGTGAGCATGATCGATCTCAGCAGTTTCCAGAATCCCGGAAACCAGGCGAAGAAGATCAAGAAAAAATCAGAGACGCCGAAGCCGGTGATCGATCTTAAAGATATTCCTGCACCACATAAGATCAAAGCAACTCTGGATGAATATGTGATCGGACAGGAATATGCCAAGAAGGTAATGTCTGTAGGTGTATACAACCATTATAAAAGAGTTGCCACAGATACCATGGATGATATTGAGATCGAGAAATCCAATATGCTGATGATCGGACCTACAGGCTGCGGTAAGACTTATCTGGTGAAGATGCTTGCCAGACTTCTTCAGGTACCGCTTGCCATTGCAGATGCCACATCTCTTACAGAGGCCGGTTATATCGGTGATGATATCGAGAGCGTAGTATCCAAGCTGCTTGCAGCTGCAGATAATGATGTGGAGAAGGCAGAGCACGGGATCATTTTCATCGATGAGATCGATAAGATCGCAAAGAAGAAGAATACCAACCAGAGAGATGTCAGCGGAGAGGCTGTCCAGCAGGGACTTCTGAAACTTCTGGAGGGAAGCGAAGTGGAAGTTCCGGTAGGTGCTACCAGCAAGAATGCCATGGTACCTATGGTGACTGTAAATACAAGGAACATTCTGTTTATCTGTGGCGGTGCGTTCCCGGATCTTGAGAATATCATTAAAGAAAGACTGAATAAACAGGCGTCTATCGGATTTTATGCAGATCTGAAGGACAAATATGATGATGATCCGCATGTGCTGGAGAAAGTAACGGTAGATGATCTCCGTGCATTTGGAATGATCCCGGAATTTATCGGTCGTCTTCCGATCATCTTTACCCTGAACGGGCTGACGGAAGATATGCTTGTGAAGATCCTCAAGGAGCCGAAGAATGCTATTCTGAAACAGTACAAGAAGCTTCTGGCACTGGATGAAGTAAAACTGGAGTTTGAGGACGGTGCCTTACATGCCATTGCCCGTAAGGCATTGGAACGCCATACAGGAGCCAGAGCTCTCCGGGCTATCCTGGAGGAATATATGCTGGATATCATGTATGAGATCCCGAAGGATGACAATATCGGTGAGGTCGTGATCACAGAGGGATACATTCAGGGCAACGGAGGTCCGAAGATCCTTATGCGTGGACAGGAGATCCCGGCACTGGAAGGATAAGAAACAAGAAGATTCTTTAATATATAAAGGAGCGTGACAGATATGGCAAAAAGCAGTTTTTGGGATGATCTGGGAAACACACTGACAAGAAAGGCAAAGGGCTTAAGTTCCAGAGCAGAGAATCTCTATGAGATCCAGAAGATCCGTAACAAGCTCTCTGCACAGGAGCGTATGACCGAAAAGCTGATGATGGATATCGGAAAGATGATCTATACACGTTATGAGCAGGGAGAAGCCGTTGACGGTGAGACGGGAGCTATCTGCGAGGAAATCAGCCAGCACATGCTGGAGGCGGATCACTACAGAGATGCGATCGCTGCCAGTAAAGGGGAGAAGTTCTGCCCGGCCTGCCATAAGGCGGTGATGCGGGAGGCCAGCTTCTGTCCGTATTGCGGAGCGGCGTGTCCTACAGCGGAGCTGGAAGAGAAAGCTGCCGATGTGATCGAGCAGGCAGATGAGGAGCTTGAAGAGGCTGCTGAGGCAGAGGTGACAGAAGTACCGGAGACAGAAGCGGAAGAAAACGCAGAAGCTACAGAAGTGGTAGCAGATCCGGAAGAGACAGTAGAAGCGTCAGAAGTAGTAGAAACAGCAGAAACCGCAGAAGCGTCAGAAACAGAAACATCAGGATCAGATCCGGAATTGGAAGAGAAAAGAACGGAAGTGGGATCTGCAGAAACAGAGGAGCCTGCGGCTGATCCGGAAAATACAGAAACAACAGAAGAAAAAACAGAATAACCATAAGCATATAAGGCAGGATTTCCCCAGTGGGAGCCTGCCTGAGTATTATGTAGACCACAGAAATAAGGAGAGGGAATAATGTTGTGGAATTTACTGACGGCGGGGATCTTTGGTACGGACTATTATATAAAGAAGAAAATCAACACATCGGAAAAGAAAGATCTGAAGGAAAAGTGCCTGGGAGGCAGGCTGATCGTAAGAAACTGCCATAATCACGGGATGATGCTTGGAATATTAAAAAACAAAGATAAAGAATTCCTGAGAGATCTTGCATCTATGGTGCTGGGCGGTGCGATCTGGGAGTATATACGTACTTCCGGAGAAAAAGGCACACGCATATCCAAGCTTGGGCTTTCCATGATCCTGGGCGGCGGTCTGAATAATTATACGGAACGTCGCAGAAAGGGATACGTCACGGATTATATGAGCCTGAATGTGGAAAATCCGAAGCTTAAGAAGGTCGTATTTAATATTTCGGATCTTTTCATATTTACAGGTGCGCTTCTCTGGGGCGGGAGCGAGATCTTTTCTGAAAAAGAAAAATAAATAAAAAAACAGAAGTGCCGGTGTTGGGCGCTTCTGTTTTTTTGATTTTGGATAAAATAAAAAAGAATGCAGGAAATGGGACTTGAACCCACACGATCTTGCGACCACAGGCACCTGAAGCCTGCGCGTCTGCCAATTCCGCCATTCCTGCATTTTTTCAACCGGCTTGCTTTGCTTTGTTTGCTCCGCTCGTCGACTGCTCACTTATAATAACTCAGGAATTGGATAATGTCAATAGAAAAATTCAAAAAAATTAAAAAAATTCAAAAAAAATATTTTAAGTTAGTTTTATACATTTTTTTTGCATATGGTGTTGAAAAATGACGATTCCTGTGATACAATCTTGAAGATTTAGGATAAAATAAGAGAACAAAGAAAGGGAGATTGTATGAAAGCATTTCTGATATTGGAAGATGGCCATGTATTTACAGGAACCAGCATTGGTTCTGCAAGGGAAGTCATCAGTGAAATTGTCTTTAACACTTCCATGACCGGTTATCTGGAAGTAATGACAGATCCTTCTTACGCAGGACAGGCGGTGTGTATGACATATCCGCTGATCGGAAACTACGGAATCTGTTATGATGACCAGGAATCAAGGAAGCCGTGGATTGACGGATTTATTGTACGCGAATTATCACGAGTTCCCAGCAACTTCAGAAGCGTAGACACTATTCAGCATTTTCTGAGCAAAAACGACATTCCGGGAATCGCAGGAATTGATACCAGAGCACTGACTAAGATCCTTCGTGAGAAGGGAACCATGAACGGAATGATCACAGTTGATGAGAACTATGACCTGGATACAATCATCCCCAGATTAAAAGCATATACAACAGGAAAAGTGGTAGAGAAGGTTTCCTGCCACGAGAAGGAAGTGCTTAAGGGGAACGGACCGAAGGTTGCCCTTCTTGATCTGGGCGCCAAGAAAAACATTGCACGCTCACTGAATGAGAGAGGATGCCAGGTTACTATTTACCCGGCTCTGACATCTGCAGAAGAGATCCTTGGAGACAATCCGGACGGCATCATGCTCAGCAACGGACCTGGAGATCCGAAGGAATGTACTTCTATTATTAAAGAGATCAAAAAACTTTACGACTCTGATGTACCGATCTTTGCCATCTGTCTTGGACATCAGCTTATGGCTCTTGCAACAGGCGGAGACACCCATAAGATGAAATACGGTCACAGAGGCGGAAATCATCCGGTTAAAGACCTTGAGACAGGAAGAGTATATATTTCCTCCCAGAACCATGGCTACGTTGTAGATGCAGAGGGACTTGAGGAGAAAAATATCGCACATCCTGCATTTGTAAACGTCAACGACGGAACAAACGAGGGTATGGCATATAACGGAAAGAACATCTTTACTGTACAGTTCCATCCGGAAGCATGCCCTGGACCACAGGATTCCAGTTACCTTTTTGACAGATTCATGAAGATGATGGGAGGAGAGAAATAATGCCAAGGAATAAGGACATAAAAAAAGTACTTGTAATCGGCTCAGGCCCGATCATAATCGGCCAGGCAGCAGAGTTTGACTATGCAGGAACCCAGGCATGCCGCTCCCTGAAGGAAGAGGGCATGGAGGTTGTACTTTTAAACTCCAATCCTGCTACCATCATGACAGATAAAGACATCGCAGACAGAGTTTATATCGAGCCTCTGACTGTTGAAGTCGTAGAGCAGCTGATCCTCAAAGAGAAACCGGACAGTGTACTTCCTACACTGGGCGGACAGGCAGGTCTGAACCTTGCCATGGAGCTTGAGGAAAAGGGCTTCCTGAAAGAGCACAATGTACGTCTTATCGGTACTACAGCAGCAACGATCCGTAAGGCTGAGGACCGTCAGGAATTTAAGGATACTATGGAAAAGATCGGCGAGCCGGTTGCAGCATCCAAGGTCGTAACAACTGTAGAAGACGGTGTTGCGTTTACTCAGACTATCGGTTATCCGGTTGTTCTCCGTCCTGCATATACACTTGGCGGAAGCGGCGGTGGTATCGCGCATAATGAGCCGGAGCTTCGTGAAATCCTTGAGAATGGTCTCCGTCTTTCCCGTGTAGGTGAGGTTCTTGTAGAGAGATGTATCGCCGGATGGAAAGAGATTGAGTACGAGGTAATGCGAGACAGTGCAGGAAACTGTATCACAGTCTGCAACATGGAGAACATTGACCCGGTTGGTGTCCATACCGGTGACTCCATCGTAGTTGCTCCTTCCCAGACCTTAGGAGATAAAGAATACCAGATGCTCCGTACATCTGCTCTTAACATTATTACAGAGCTTGGCATCACAGGTGGATGTAACGTACAGTACGCTCTTCATCCGGAGAGCTTTGAGTACTGCGTTATCGAGGTTAACCCTCGTGTAAGCCGTTCCTCCGCACTTGCAAGTAAGGCTACCGGTTATCCGATTGCCAAGGTTGCAGCCAAGATCGCACTGGGCTACACACTGGATGAGATCCCGAACGCCATCACAGGCAAAACATATGCAAGCTTCGAGCCGATGCTGGATTACTGCGTTGTTAAGATTCCGCGTCTGCCATTTGATAAATTCATCACAGCAAAACGTACACTGACAACACAGATGAAAGCTACAGGAGAGGTTATGAGTATCTGCCATAACTTCGAGGGCGCTTTAATGAAAGCTATCCGTTCCCTGGAGCAGCATGTAGACAGTCTGATGTCCTATGATTTCTCAC